>MDTG01409136.1_pt1 | contig 57379 bp, 66 predicted proteins | sample 811421 | NCBI WGS metagenome assembly MDTG01 (sample SAMN05326645, study PRJNA326480) | marine metagenome | isolation source: seawater | place: Pacific Ocean: South East | collected 2011
AGGTCGCAACCAGAGGCCGGATACACGAAGGAACTCGACCGCAATGCTGTTGCCAAAGTCAAAAAATCGCTTGCAGCCCCGGGGGCGTCCATACACGTGACATTGCTACGCAATGCACTGCCGGGCAGTGAATGATCTGCTCTTCGCTAAAACGGCTTTTCCGCATCGTCTGTCTCCTCGTGTGGAGAACAGGCTAACTTCAAACCGCGGACTTTTCAGGGGAGCAGGTTATCAGGGACGCGAGCCGGTGATGCGGGTCGATTTCCTTCATGTCGCCGTTGATCTTTCTGTCCGGGGTGACGCCATTTTCCGGGCGGCCCTCGGCCCCACGAGCCAAGGTGCCAGGCGCCAGAGGTAGATGCCGAACGCGGCGGTCCAGAGCGCGGCCGACAGGTCGATCCCGTCGAAAGCCCCGAGCACCACGTGCTGCCCTGCCACGCGGGCGGCGGTGGCAGCGCAGATCATGGCAAAGGACCAGGTCAGCGCGGAACCGGCGACCAGCGGGCGGCCCGTGTGCCCCATGGTTGCGCGCATCGTGACCGCCAATGTCATCCCTGCAACGGCTCCGATCCCGAGCACATGGGCGCTGACCGCCGGGGGGGCGATACCCGCGGCCCCTGTCGCGATGGAGGCGAGCCCGAGAGGCACCATCAGGTAGGCGACATGAAGCATCAGGAGGAGCGGCGACCGCCAGGTGTCCTGCCCCCGCCAGCGAAACAGGCGGATCAGGTGAAGCATCGCCGCCACGGCGCCAAGGCAGCCGGTCACGAGGTGTAGCGGCGCAATGCTCCAGCTGATCAGTGCGACAGCGCCGGTGAGGATAGACGCCCCGTCGAAACGGTCAAACGCAACCGGCAACCGCGCGCTGCCGCGCTGAGCAAGCCAGTTGCGCGTGAAGCTCGGGACGATCCGGCCGCCGATCAGCATGATGAGGAAGATCAGGATGGCGATGCCAAGCCGTCGCCCGATGTCGGAAACGCCCTGGGTCAGCGCTTCGACATGAAACAGCAGGTTTGCCCCCCAGAACAACGACACGGGCAGAAGGACCTTCAGGTTCCTCCAGTTGCGCCCTGCGATGATCTCGCGTGCGATCATCGTGGCGACCGCAAGCAGGAACAGCTGATCGATGCTTGCCGCCATGACTGGACCGACGGGGACAAGGCCTGCGACGGCGGCCCGTCCCGCAAGCCATGTCACAAGCAGGACCGCAAGCGGCCAGCCCCGTGTCGGCATCCGCCCGGTCCAGTTCGGGACGGCGGTGAACAGGAAGCCTGCGACGACCGCCGAGCCGTAGCCGAAAATCATCTCGTGGATGTGCCAGTCGACCGGCGAGAAGTGGCCGCCGACGCCGACATCTCCGCGCCAGACCAGCCGCCAGAACGGGATCACCGCGAAGGCGAAGAGTCCCGCGAACAGAAAGAAAGGGCGGAAGCCATGGCTCAGGAACGCCGGGCCTCGATAGGTATTGCGCGTTTGCATTGATCATACCCCCCTGGAAAGAGATCAGGCGGCGCCGATGGCACCGCCCGGTTCGGCCGCCTGGCGCGGGACGATGCGTCAGTCGACCTGGGCGATCAGGTCCGCCATGCGGGTCTTGGCCTTGCCCTTCTGCTTCACGGCCTCGGCCGCTTCGAGGTTCACCGCGTCACCGACCTGGATCAGGGCGACCATCCCCATGGCATAGTGCGGCGTGCACTTGATTCCGTAGACGCCTTCTTCCTTGACGGTCAGGTCGAATTCCTCGTTGAACTTCGTCTTGAAGCCCTCGACGCCTTCGGGAAGCATCCCGTCGATATCTTCGACATTGTGGCCCCTGTCGGTCGGAATGAACTTCACCACGTCGCCGGGCTGGGCCTTCACGTAGGCCGGTTCGAAGACCATGGCCCCGGCTTCGCCCTTGTTCATCATGTGAACCTCGAAGGTCTCGGCGCCGGCGGCACTGGCGGCAAGGGCGACGGCGGCGGTCATCATCAGTTTCATCAGCATCGGAAAGTCCTTTCATTTGTCCGGTTGCTTTGCATGAACCCGATATGCGTTAAGGAGCGCAGCTTAACGTTGCTCTGAAACAAACTCCGGACAGGAAACGTGCCGAAGCTCGATGAAAGCCTCCTTGCCGACCTCCCGCCCTTCTCCCTGCTGGAGCGGAAGCAGATTCGCGAGACCCTCGATCGCGCGGTGTCGCGCCGCCACGAGATCGGCACGGCCATCTTTCGCGAAGGACATGATGCCGACAGGTTCTACCTGCTGCTGGATGGATACCTGCGCGTGGTCCGGAGCACGCCCGGCGGTGACCAGATCATCGTGCTGCACATCTCGCCCGGTCAGCTATTCGGTATCGCGCCGGCGCTTCAGCGCGACACCTACCCGGCGAGCGCCATCGCTGCCGCCGAGTCGCTTGCCTTGTCCTGGCCGGTCAGCCTGTGGCCGGAGTTCGTCGCAAACTATCCCGGCTTCGCGACCGAAAGTTACAAGACGCTCGGCCAGCGGCTTGGTCAGATACAGGAAACCCTGACGGAAATGGCAACGCAGGCGGTCGAGAAGCGTGTCGCCTGCGCCCTGTTGCGCATGGTCAATCAAAGCGGACGCAAGACAGCCAAGGGGATCGAGATCGCCTTTCCGGTGACCCGTCAGAACATTTCGGAAATGACGGGCACGACCCTGCACACCGTCAGCCGGCTGCTGTCTGCCTGGCAGAAGGACGGCATCGTCCAGTCGACGCGAAAGCACATCGTCGTCACCGATCCGCACAAGCTGGTCATCCTGAGCGGCATGCAAAGCTGACGGGGCCTTACCCGAGCGAAGTCCTGATCCGGAAACCTGGAAACAGCGCCCGGGTCACTTTCGGATCAGTTCAGCCAGCTCTGCGCGAAACGCATCCTCGTCGAGCCCGTATTCCAGGCATGCATCCGTGATTGCGTGAAATGGCGCGATCGGACAGCCCGGGCAGAGCATCCGCCGTGCCATGAAAGCGGCCGCAGTCTGGGGCCACGTGGCGAAGAGTTCCGAGAGCGGCAGGTCGGGGTCTTCGAAATCGAGCTTGCGCATGGCGGCTCCTTTCATACGCGCATGCTTCGCACATCTTTCGTCGCGTTCTTTGCGTTTGCGCAAAAAGCGACAACGCCCGCCCTCCTAGACAGCCGGTATCCGCAACAATTTGTCGGGACCGCGACATGTCAGAACTACTCACCAAATCGCGGGCCAGGAACGTGTTCTACGGGGGATCCATCTTCTTCGTCGTCGTGTTCGTGGCCCTGACGGCGCAAAGCCACCGTCACATCGTGGACAAGGCCACGGCCGGGATGCCCCTCACCGAGGAGGTTCGGCTGGGCAAGCACGTCTGGGAACGCCACTCCTGCATCAACTGCCACACGCTGCATGGCGAAGGCGCCTATTTCGCCCCCGAGCTCGGCAACGTGATGACCCGCTGGGGCGCACAGGAGGACCCCGAGCTTGCCTACGAGATCCTGGACGGATGGATGCAGGCACAGCCCTCGGGCATAGAGGGCCGCCGCCAGATGCCGCATTTCGAGATCACCGACGAGGAGATGCGCGCGCTCGCCGAGTTCCTCCGCTGGGCCGATCAGACCGACACCCAGAACTGGCCGCCGAACGACGCCGGCTGAGCCCCTTCAGGAGACAGACACATGAAATACCAATCGCAAAAGGTGGCTTACGCCTATTTCCTCGCGGCGATGGCGCTGTTCGGCATCCAGGTGCTGGGCGGGCTGCTGCTGGGCTGGATCTACGTGTCGCCCAATACGCTGTCCGAGGCGCTGCCTTTCAACATCGTGCGCATGATCCATACCAACGCGCTGATCGTCTGGCTGCTGCTGGGTTTCTTCGGCGCGGCCTACTACCTTGTCCCCGAGGAGAGCGAACGCGAGATCTTCTCGGTCAAACTGGCCTATATCCAGCTGGCGATCCTCGTGATCGGCACGCTGGGCGCGGTCGGCTCCTACCTCGTGGGTATCCACGGCGGGCGCGAGTTCCTCGAACAGCCGCTCTGGGTCAAATTCGGCATCCTCGTCGCGGCAGTGATCTTCCTCGTGAACGTCTCGCTGACCTTCCTTGCCGGGCGCAAGACGGCGATCACCAACATCCTCATGATGGGCCTCTGGCTGCTCTGCCTGCTCTGGGTCTTCGCCTTCATCAACCCCGACAACCTGTCGCTCGACAAGATGTACTGGTGGATGGTCGTGCACCTCTGGGTCGAGGCGACCTGGGAGCTCGTCATGGCCGCGATCCTCGGCTTCCTGATGCTGAAACTCACCGGCGTCGACCGCGAGGTGATCGAGAAATGGCTCTATGTCATCGTCGCCACGGCCCTGTTCTCGGGCATCCTCGGCACCGGTCACCACTTCTACTGGATCGGCACGCCCGGTTACTGGCAGTGGATCGGTTCGGTCTTCTCGACCTTCGAGGTGGTGCCGTTCTTCGCGATGATGTCCTTTGCCTTCGTCATGGTCTGGAAGGGCCGCAAGAACCACCCCAACAAGGCCGCGCTTCTGTGGTCGCTGGGATCGTCCACCGTCGCCTTCTTCGGTGCGGGCGTCTGGGGCTTCCTGCACACGCTGCACGGGGTGAACTTCTACACCCACGGCACCCAGATCACCGCGGCCCACGGGCACCTTGCCTTCTACGGCGCCTATGTCGCCCTCAACCTCGCGATGTTCAGCTATGCCATGCCGCTGCTGCGGAACCGGGCGCCCTACAACCAGGTGCTCAACATGGCGAGCTTCTGGCTGATGACCGGCGGGATGGCCTTCATGACCTTCACGCTGACCTTCGCGGGCACGATCCAGACGCACATGCAGCGGATCGTCGGCGACTACTACATGGACGTGCAGGACCAGCTCGGCCTGTTCTACCTGATGCGCTTCGGCTCGGGCATTGCCGTGGTCCTCGGCGCAGTCCTGTTCATCTACTCCATGCTCGTGGTGCGCCGCGAAGTGGTCAAACCCGGCCCCGTGGCCGTACCGGGAGAATGATCCGATGAAAGACCTGACCAACCTCGATCTGCCGTTCTACCAACCCGTCGCGGACGAATGCACGGTGTTCGAAACCGCCCATGCCAACGCTCTGCCCCTTCTTCTGAAGGGGCCGACCGGCTGCGGCAAGACGCGCTTCGTCGAGCATATGGCAGCCCGGCTCGACCTGCCGCTGCATACGGTGGCCTGCCACGACGACCTTTCGGCGGCGGATCTGATCGGGCGCTACCTGCTGAAGGGCGGCGAGACCGTCTGGGTCGACGGCCCGCTCACCCGCGCGGTGCGCGATGGCGGGATCTGCTACCTCGACGAGGTGGTCGAGGCCCGCAAGGATGTCACCGTCGTGCTGCACCCGCTGACCGATGACCGCCGCCGTCTCGTCATCGACAGGACGGGCGAGGAACTGGACGCGCCCCGGAGCTTCATGCTCGTGGCCAGCTACAACCCCGGCTACCAGAACGTGCTGAAGAAGCTGAAACCGTCGACCCGCCAGCGGTTCGTCTCCATCGGATTCGACTTTCCGGCGCCCGGGGTCGAGGTGCCGGTGGTGATGCGAGAAAGCGGGCTGGACGAGGACCGGGCAAAAGCGCTGGTCCGTCTGGCCGGGGGTATCCGCAACCTCTCGGGCATGGACCTCGAGGAAGGGGTATCGACCCGCCTTCTGATCTATGCCGCGACGATGATCGCCAAGGGGATGCCTGTGGATCGGGCGCTTCAGGCCGCCATCATCGAGCCGCTCAGCGACGAGCCGGACGTGCAACAGGCCCTGCGCGACATCGCGGGCGCCGTTTTCGGGTGATGCCATGATCCACGTGACCGACCTCATGGAGCCGGAGGAAACCGTCGGCAACCTCTGGCACGATCTGGCCACCCGGAAGGCCGCCGCGGATGCGGGCCGGGCCGCGCATTTCGACACCATGCGCCCGAGCCTCGCGGCGCTCTTCCGCGCGCTCGGTGGTCCGGCTGGGGTCGAGATCGTGGCCTCTCCGCTTGCCTCCTCCGAGCACCGCCCCGGCCTGTTCCGCCGGGTCGGCACCCCGCGCGAGATGGTGCATCTGGCCGATTTCGACGGCGAGCGCCTGCGCCTCCCGCCGGTGATGGATGACTTTTCCACGCGCGAACTGAATCGTGCCGCCTACCTCTGGCTTGCCGCCATCGCCGCCTTTTCCGGGGTGCCCGCCGCCTCGGAGGATCCCTATCTCAACGATCTTGCCCAGATCGCTGCGAACGAGGCCGCGATGGACCGTGCCTTTCGCGCCTGCCCGGGCCTTCAGGACAGCTATCGCGCTCTTTGCCGGGAAACCTGCGCCCTGCGCCAACGCAGCGCGCTTCCCCGGCACGAGGCCTCGGTCGAGCGGATGATCCTTGACCAGATCGGCTGCCAGCGCGGCGGCATCGAGAAGATCGCCGCCCCGGCTCCGCGCGGCTACCGCAGCTATGCTCCGGTGCCGATCTGGCTTCGGTTCCGGCCCCGCACGACCGGCAAGGGCGCGTCTGATGCTACGGAAGACGCGGATCAGGCGCCTGTTCTCGCGGTGCCGAGCCGCAAGGAAGCCCGACGAGAGGAGCGCGACCAGGCCAACCGCAACGACGGTTTCATCATCCACCGGTTCGAGACGATCATGTCCTGGGCCGAAAGCCTGAACATCAATCGCATGGTGGATGACGACGATCAGGACAATGCCGCCAAGGCCGCCGAGGATCAGGACCATCTCACCTTCTCGGAGAACATGAAGCGGGCCGCCACCCGGCTCCGACTGTCGCTGGACCTGTCGCCCCAGGACGCCGATCACGAGATGCTGGCGGGCAAGTTCACCTACCCCGAATGGAACCGCCGCACCGGAGACTACATGCCCGGCCACACCCGCGTGCTCGAGGCACCGGCCAGACCGCGCACCGAATACGCCCCGGACCCGCGACTCGTCGCCAGGGTGAAGCGCCAGTTCGCCCCCCTGCATCCGCGCCGTGTTGTCCTGCCACGTCAGATCGACGGCGAGGATCTGGATCTCGACGCGCTTGTCACCTCGCGCACCGACATCGCCAGCGGCCATGAGGGGTCGGACCGCATCTGGCAGGCAGGCCGCCCCACCGCGCGCGATCTCTCGGTCGCGATCCTGATGGATTGTTCCCGCTCGACCGAGGCCGCCATCGGCGACACCTCGGTCATCGAGGTCGCGCGCGAGGCCCTGTCGTCCCTGGCCGAAGGCATCGACACCGCCGGAGATCGGTTGGGCATCTGGGGGTTCTCCTCGCTGCGCCGCGACCGGGTCTTCCTGCACCGGGCCAAGACCTTCGACGAGACCATGTCGGGCGAAGTCACGGCGCGGATCGGCGGGCTGACCCCGGGCCATTACACCCGTCTCGGCGCGGCCATCCGCCATGTGTCGGCCCAGCTGGCCGAGGAGGGAGCCACCCGCCGCCTGTTGCTGGTGCTGACCGACGGAAAGCCGAACGACCTCGATCACTACGAGGGCCAGCACGGTATCGAAGACAGCCGCATGGCCGTCCGCGAAGCCCGGGCCCTCGGGCAGGCGGTGCATGGCGTCATCGTCGACCAGGACGGGCAGGACTGGTTCGCCCGCATCTTCGGGCGTGCGGGGTTTACCCTGCTGCCGCATCCCGAGCGTCTGCCCCGTGCCTTGCCCGATATCTATCAAACCCTGACAATGGAGAGCTGAGATGAAACGCATCGTCGCAATCGCCGTGGCCCTGCCCGGCACCGCCATCGCCGAGGCCTTCGACCGCCCGATTCCCCAACCCCAGACCGCCGCTGCCGAATTCTGGTTCCTTGTCGGCTCCGTCGCGCTGATCGTCGCGCTGGGCGCCGTGCAATGGATGGTAAGCCGGCGATGAGACCTTCTCCGAAGCTTCTCGCCGCCCTCTACCCGTTCGGCGCCGGTGCGATGGGGGTAAACCTTTTCTTCGCCTCGCTGATCGGATCCTGGCTCGGCTGGCCGGTGCTGACCCCATGGCAGGCCGCCGCCGGGGGGCTGGTCATCGGCCTGCCCGCGACCTACGCCTTTGCGTGTCACATCGTCCGGTTGATGGAGAAGGCGGAGAACTGATGACCGAGTGGACAGAATACGCCGTTGCGCTGGCTGTTTTCGTCGCCAGCCATTTCCTCCCGCGCATCGGTGGGCTGCGTGACCGGCTGATCGCGGCAGTCGGGAGGCGAACCTATTTCTCCGCCTACGGGGTGCTGTCGGTGGGCCTGCTGGTCTGGGTGATTGCGGCTGCGGGCCGGGCGCCCCATGTCGAGCTCTGGCCCCAGATGCCCTGGACCAGATGGGTGCCGAACCTTCTGATGCCACTGTCGCTTGTGCTCGTGACCTGCGGGGCGGGTCTGCCGAACCCCTTCACTCTCGGTGGACGGCGCAACGCCCGGTTCGATCCCGCCGCACCAGGATTTGCTGCCGTCTCGCGTCATCCACTCTTCGTGGCACTCGCCCTCTGGGCCATCGGACACCTCGTGCCGAATGGTGACATCGCTCATGTCATCCTGTTCGGCAGCTTCGCGGTCATGGCGCTTGCCGCCATCCCCGCCTTCGATGCGAAGGCGAGAAAGGAGTTGGGCGACCGATCCGCTGCCTTCTTCGCCGCGACCTCCATCCTGCGTCCGACCGCCCTGTTCGACCAGCACTGGCTGCGAACCAATCTCCGGTCGACGGTGCTGCGTGCGGCCCTGGGGCTGCTGCTCTGGGTGGCGCTGCTGCACCTGCACGGGCTCGTGATCGGGGTCTCGCCCTTTCCGATCTGAGATTGATCCGGCGCAAAGTCTCCCGGTCTGAAAAGGCACATACCGGGCGCATGAAACAGATCGACCGCCTCACATCCCTCGGCCTCTTCAACGCCCGGGTGCCCCGCTACACCTCGTATCCCACGGCTCCGGTATTCTCGACCGATGTCGGCGCCACGCAGCAGGCGCAATCCCTTGCCGCGCTGGACGCGTCCGAACCAGTCTCCGTCTACCTGCACATTCCCTTCTGTGAGCGGCTGTGCTGGTTCTGCGCCTGCCGGACCCAGGGCACGAAGACGCTCTCGCCCGTCGAAAGCTACATCGGCACGCTCGAGCGGGAACTGGCAATCCTCAAGGACACGCTGCCGGATGGTCTGCGGATGGGACGGATGCACTGGGGCGGCGGCACTCCGACCATCCTGCCGCCACACCTCATCCACCGCTTGGCGCAGGCCGTCCGGGCGGTGATCCCTCCGACCGAGACCCATGAATTCTCGGTGGAGATCGACCCGACCATGGTTGACCGCGACAAGATCGCGGCCCTTGCCCAAGAAGGCATGAACCGTGCCAGTATCGGCATCCAGGACTTCGATCCGAAGGTGCAGGACGCCATCGGCCGCATGCAGCCGTTCGACGTCACGAAAGCCTGCGTCGACGATCTGCGGGCGGCGGGAATCACGTCGCTCAACGCCGACCTGGTCTATGGCCTGCCGCACCAGGACATCGCGCGACTGGACGACACCGTCAGCAAGGTGCTGGACCTCTCGCCCGACCGTGTTGCGCTTTTCGGCTATGCCCATGTGCCATGGGTCTCGAAGCGCCAGAAACTCATCGACGAAACAGCACTCCCGCAAGAGGTCGAGCGCTACGAGCTTGCCAGCCATGCCGCGTCCCGGTTCACGGGAGCGGGTTTCACGGCCATCGGGATCGACCATTTCGCGCGGTCGGCGGACGGGCTGGCACGGGCTGCCGCTACCGGACATCTGCGCCGGAATTTCCAAGGATACACGGACGATACCTGTCCCACCCTGATCGGTATTGGCGCCTCTTCGATCTCGCGTCTGCCGACCGGCTATGTCCAGAATGCCCCTGCCACGGCAGCCTACGTCCAGCGCATCGAGGCTGGAGAACTCGCAGGTTCCCGCGGCCATGTCATGACCCGCGAAGACCTTCTGCGCGCCCGAGCGATCGAGATGATCATGTGCGATTTTCGCATGGACCGCAGTGCCTTGCGGGCGGCCTTTGGCGACACGTCAAGATCCCTCGACCTCTTGATTGCCCAGGTCGCCGCGCAGTTCGGTGACTTCGTGGATGTCACGGAGGAGGCGCTGGAAATTCGGCCTTCGGGTCAGCCTCTCACGCGCATCATTGCAAGCGCGTTCGACGCGTATACCCAGGACGCTGTTCGATACAGTCAAGCCTCGTGAGCAAAGGGCAGGGGGGCCGACCACGCTTCAGGTGAGTGACGCCTCCCTCTGGCCAGGCCACCGAAGACCGCGCGCCGGGTGGGCGGGCCGCCCCCAGCCGAAGGCTGAAGGCAGCACCTGATGGGGCGGCAATAGCTACCGGCGGCCATGGGCCGTTCATGCACGAGGACGGAAAAGCGGAGGCCGGCAGCGCAGGTGGCAACCGGGTCACCTGCTTCTGACCGCGGATCGTGCGAGGGCCGAGATCAGGTCGGTCCGCGTGACGATACCCGTGATGATGCCATGCTCGATGACGGGAACCGCATCGATATCTCCGTCGGCCATCATCGGAAGCAACGCGCTGACGGGCGTGTTCGTCGTTGCTCGCGGACCCGCCACGCTCATGATCTCAGCAGCCTGCACGGCGCGATCCCGGCCACCGTCCAGAAGTCGTCTGAAAGCGGGAACAAACCCCCGGTCGAGACGCAGGGCGTCTTCCCGGGCCCTGGTTATGAGGTGGATCTGGAAGATGATACCCAGGAACCGGTTGTCAGGACCAACGACCGGAAGCGAGGTGAACTTGTGGCGCCGAAAAAGATCTGCAACCTGCACAAGGTCGGTTTCGGGTGACACCAGAACCAGTTCCCGGGACATGATCTGCGAGGCTGTCATGGGGCCGGTCTCATGCGAAGCCGCCTGCATCTCGGCTGCACCGATCAAGCGCGCCAGGTCTTCGACGCCGAGATTGAAGGAATGACGGTACCTGTCGAGGATCTCGCTGAGCTCGGCTTCTGAAAGCCCGATCCGCTCGCTCGGCGAGACGGCTCCGGTGCCGCGCCCTGCCGACTCTTCGAAATGCCGGAACGGGTACCGCCGCCCCGTCAGGCGGGCATAGACCATCGCAACCAGCACAAGCGCCAGTGTCCCCAAGCCGATCGGCACGATCGCAAACCAGAACCCGAGCGCATCCGTCACACCCGGAGAAAGCGCGGCTGTCATCGCCACGGCCCCGGCCGGCGGGTGAAGTGCCCGGAGCATCATCGTCACGCAGATTGCCATGCCAACGCTCAAGGCAACCCGCAACAGCGGCTCATCGACCAGCATGCAGACGGCTACCGCCACAAGTGCAGCAACCATGTTGCCGACGATGGCCGACCACGGCTGGGCGAGAGGAGAGTTCGGAACGGCAAACAACAGGACCGAAGTGGCGCCGAACGGTGCGACCAGATAGAGCCCCCAGTCGAGTTCGATGCGGGGGGACAGAAGGAACAGCCCGGTCAGGCCGATGCCCACGAACGCACCCAAACCTGCACGAAACGCGTCTTTGAGGTGAACCTGGGCCACGGCGGGGCCGAAAGATCCGAGCATGTCCGAGCTGCGCCCCCTTCTCTTGGCGCACAACTTTTCAGCGTTGTGTCTGACTTTCAACCAATCTCCGGGCGCAATTGCGCGCTAGCGCTCCCTGACAAGACGGAAGCCGAGATGATCCGGGGGCAACCCGACGGCACAGCCGCCGACGCTGGCATCGCGGACGAAGTCGATCACCGCGGCCTGATGGCTTCCGCCGGCGATACGAACACCGCAATAGGGCTTCCGGGCCGAGATCGTTCCGTCCTCGGCGATCTCTCCATTCTCCAGGCACCCGTTCGTCCACTCCCAGACGTTCCCGCCCACGTCGGCCAGCCCAAGGCTGTTCTCTCCGAAGCCGCCGCGCGGCCGGAGTGTCGGATCGGAGCCGCCGCGCAGGATGGCGCCGCGCTCATATTGGGAAAGCATGCGTTCTCCGGGATCGAGATCGCCCTCATCGGGGGCCGCGTCACCCTGCCGCTCCGCCGCGGCCCGTTGCCATTCCGGCGCGGCAGGCAAACGCCATGTGTCGCCTGTCAGCTCCGAATACCAGGCGGCATAGGTGGTTGCGTCCGTCCAGTTGACATTGGTCTGGGCGACACTGCCGGTGCCGGTCCCGACATCGACGCAGGCGCCATCCGCGACACAGGCGGCGTAGTCGCCTCGCGAGACCTGGTACTTCATGATCTGGAAGGCAGGGACCGAAATGCGCCTGAGCGCCGGCGTCGCCGTCTTGCCGGCCCGGCTGAAATTTCCAACCGGCCTGTAAGAGACCTCTCCGTCGGGGATGTTGATCAGTTCGGGAAGATCACTTTCGTCGGACCGATGGGCCGCAGAAGTCCCCTCGGGGATGCCGGATCGCCATGCGACAGTCCCGAGACCGATAACGACGGCCGCTCCGGCCAGCGCGAGGATGCCCCTGATCCCAATCATAAGTGGCTCCCATCGAAAAATGGGGGGCCAAGCAGGCTTGGCCGCCCCGGTCACCAGTCACCTCGAGCCGCCCGCCTTTTATGGCAGAGCGGTCTTGCCTTCGTAGGCCGCGTCATACTCCACCGGAGCCTGGACCTGCTCCATCAGGTCGTTGTTCCAGTCGCCTTCGACGACGACGTGCGCTGTGGCGCCAAGATTCACGGCCTCGATCAGGTTGTGGTTCACGTAGGCATAGACGCCCGGCTGGAGGAACTCGTAGAGCATCGCTCCTGCGGAACCGCCCGCGATGAACCATGTTTCCAGATCGCGCTGCGGCGGGTTGTTGAACTTTCCGCGCTCCCAGACGAGATCTCCGTGCCCGCCGATCAGGTGGGGCCGCGTGTCCCTGTTGGCCTGGCTGTGCACGAACAGGACCTTTTCGCCCTGAGAGGCATGCAGCGCGTTGTCACCGGTCAGGGCTCCGACCTTCCCGTTGAACACGACGTGGCTCGGGATCAGGCCGTTCATCACCTCGAGCGTGTCGGGGTAGCTTTCGCCGACGTCCGCGAACCGCTTGTAGTCTCCGTTTTCGTCCTTCGGAATGTAGAAGTCGTTCTCACCGATATAGAAGACACGGTCATAGCGGACCGGGTTGCCTTCCGGATCCTTCAGGCCGTCGCGCGGCAGGACCATGATGCAGCCGGCCATGCCGCTGACGACGTGCCAGGGGATCATGGGGCCGCCCGGGGCACAGTGATAGACGAAGGTGCCGGGCCGTGTCGCCTTGAACCGCAGCTTGGTCTTCTCGCCCGGGTTCACGAGCGTCAGCGAGCCGCCGCCAAGCGCGCCGGTGGCCGCGTGGAAGTCGATGTTGTGCTGCATGAGGTTCTCGGGCGAGTTGAACAGCGTCAGTTCCACGTAATCGCCCTCGTGCACCACCATCATCGGACCGGGGATCGAGCCGTTGAAGGTCATGGCCTGAAGATGGGCGCCATCGTCGACCTCGATCTCCTTCTCGACGATCTGCATCTCGAATTCGACGATGCGAGGTTCGGCGGGGGCCACCTGCTCGTGTTCGTGCACCATCGGCGGACGGACAAGCTTGCGCTTGATGCGCTTCAGGCTCGAAAGATCAACCGGCGCGGCGTGGGAGGTATCCATGATCTCCTCTGCCTTCGCAGCCTTGGCGAGCACGGGTAGCGCCGCGATGCCTGCGGCCCCCATCAGAGCGGCTCTTCTGGTCAACATGTCCTATTCCTTCCAGATATGAGTGCTGTTTGAGCCAAACCTATCCACGCCGGGCTTTTCGAACTTTGCGGAATGACAAACTTGCAGCATGAAAGCGAAGACCGGACGGTTCACATAACGCCACGCATGGCGAAGCCGGGGCGTCAGTTCCTCTGCGCGATCCTTGGAAAAAGGGCCACGGAAATCATGGCGAGCGACCACCTGAAGCCTTTCGCCGATCGCTGACCTTGCGTTTTCAGGCTCGGCTGCCGGACGGCGCAGGCGCCATCAGCAGGACAGGTCGCATGCGGGGCAGGTGAGGGACCGGGGGCTTTCAGGTCGTTCCCGTGCGATCTGGCTCATGCTTGTCGGAGAGCCGCAGAAGGGCTCTGCGGTGGCATGCGCCTATGTCCGTGCGGTAATGGATGCAGGCGCGCGCACGGCTCCGTGCGGAACAGCCCCGGTCTGGCAGGCGTGGGCCGGAATGTCTCGGAGTGGACGAACGGGCGGCTCGGGAATGTGCGATCGCCAAGGACGGAACGGCCTCGGCGCGGAAACCCTGTGGCGGGGTTCGGATCGTCAACAGAAGCCATCAGGCGGCAGTCATCGACCTTGTTCGCGATGAAAGCGTCGACGGCGCCAGACCATTGTTCCGTAGCCTGCCGCGCTCCTCCCGAGGGCGGGCGCCCCGGTCCATGATCTGCGCTCCCGCATCTCGCGGTGATCTTCGCGGACCCGTTTGTCGCGCGCCCGGCCTCAGGCCGGCATCGTTGCCAGCATCATGTCGGCGGCCTTTTCCGCGATCATCGTCGCGGGGGCATGGGTGTTGCCGGAAACGATGGTGGGCATGATCGACGCGTCCGCGATCCGCAGGCCCCTGAGGCCATGCACGCGAAGTTCGGGATCGACGACCGCCATGCTGTCCTGTCCCATCTTCGCGGTGCCGACAGGATGAAAGATCGTCGTCCCGACCTGGCAGGCCGCTTCGACGAGAGCGGCATGATCCTGAATGGCCGGGCCGGGCAGGATCTCTTCCGGAGCGTAGCGTTCCATGCCGCTTGTCTGCATGAGCTCTCGTGCGATGCCGATGCTTTCGACTGCGACGGTGCGGTCCTGCTCGGTGTCGAGATAGCGCGGCCGGATCTCGGGGGCGCCCTCCGGGTCGCCGGGGCGCAGGTGCACGCTGCCGCGGCTTTCGGGGCGCAGGTTGCAGACCGACACGGTCATGCCGGAATAGCGGTGCAGGGGCGATCCGAAGCTGTCGAGCGACAGCGGCTGGACGTGGAACTCGACGTTGGCGGTCTCGTGGCGCGGGTCGGAGCGACAGAAGATGCCGAGCTGGCTCGGGGCCATCGACATCGGACCCGAGCGGCGAGCGATATATTCGAGCGCGATGGACGCCTTGCCCACCATCGTCGCCACGCGATCGTTCAGGGTCCTGCCGCCGGTGATCTTCCAGACCGTGCGCAGCTGCAGGTGGTCCTGCAGGTTCTCTCCCACGCCGGGCAGCGCGTGGCGGGTCTCGATGCCGTGCCGGGCCAGGGCTTCGGGGTTTCCGACGCCCGACAGCTCGAGGATCTGCGGTGTCCCGATGGCGCCGGCGGAAAGCACGACCTCGCGGTTGGCACGTGCGTGGCGGGGCCGGTCGCCGACCCGGTAGGACACCCCGGTGACGCGGCGGCCCTCGAAGGTCAGGCGGTCGACCTGGGCACCGGTCAGCACGTGCAGGTTGCCGCGCCGCCTGGCCGGATCGAGAAACGCCTTGCGGGCGTTCCAGCGCAGTCCGCTCCGCTGGGTCACGGGGAAATAGCCGACACCCTCGTTGTCGCCGTCGTTGAAGTCGTCGGTCGGGTGGATGTCGATCTCGGCCGCGGCCGCCGCCACGTCGTCGAGGATCGGCCAGTTCAGGCGCTGCTGCTCGACCCGCAGCTCGCCGCCCTTGCCGTGAAAGGCATTTTCCCCGCCCCAGTGATCCTCGGACTTGCGGAAGTAGGGCAGCACGTCGTCCCAGCCCCAGCCGGGATTGCCCGCCTGCCGCCAGAGATCGTAGTCGCGTGCCTGGCCGCGCATGTAGATCATGCCGTTGATCGAGGAGCAGCCGCCCAGCAGCTTGCCCCTCGGGTAGGCGAGCGAGCGCCCGCCCAGCCCGTCTTCGGCCTCGGTCCGATAGCACCAGTCCATGTTCGGATTGCCCATGGCGTAGAGATAGCCCATCGGCACGTGGACCCAGAAGCGGTTGTCGCTGCCGCCCGCCTCGAGCAGCAGCACCCGGTTGCGCGGGTCGGCGCTGAGCCGGTTCGCGAGCACGCAGCCCGCGGAGCCCGCGCCGATGACGATGAAGTCGTATTCCGCGATGTCGGCCCTGACCGTCACGACGTTCCTCCGCGCACGCAGGTCTGCTGCTGGACGCCGAGCCCGTCGATCTCGAGCCGCATGACGTCCCCTTCCTTGAGGTAGAGTTGAGGCTTCATGCCCAGCCCCACGCCCGGCGGGGTTCCGGTGGTCACCACGTCGCCGGGTTCGAGCGTCATGAAGGTGCTCAGGTAGCTCACGAGGTGGTCGATGCCGAAGATCAGCGTGCGGGTCGAGCCATCCTGACGGCGGGTGCCGCTGACGTCGAGGCGCATGCCGAGGTCGTGCGGATCGGGGATCTCGTCGGCGGTGACCATCCACGGGCCCATCGGGGCAAAGGTGTCGTGGCTCTTGCCCTTGGTCCACTGGCCCTGGCGTTCGGCCTGCCAGGCGCGCTCCGAGACGTCGTTGACGATCAGGTAACCGGCGACATGCGACAGCGCGTCGGCCTTGCTCACGTTCTTGGCCCGGGTGCCGATGACAAAGGCCAGCTCGACCTCCCAGTCGACCTTGTCGGCGCCCGCGGGCAGCTCGACGTCATCGTAGGGCCCCGAGATCGCGCTGGTCGCCTTCATGAAGACGATGGGCTCGCCGGGGACCTCCATGCCGGATTCAGCGGCGTGGTCCGAGTAGTTGAGCCCGATGCCGATGAGCTTGCCAACCCCGCCGACGCATGGGCCGATGCGGGGCTTGCCCTCCACGACCGGCAGGCTGGCGGGGTCGAGCGCCGAGAGCCGTGCCAGCGTGGCGGGGTCGAGCGTGCTGCCGGTGACGTCGGCGATCTCGCCCGAGAGGTCCCGCAGGCCGCCGTCGTTGTCGATCAGGCCCGGGCGTTCCTGTCCGGGTTGGCCGTATCGCACCAGCTTCATGTCGTCGTTCCTTTCCATTCGTGTGAGATTTCCAGCCAGCCCTCGTCGGCGAAGGCGTCGGTGCAGCTGTCGGGCAGGTCGGTGAAGGCGGCCTGCGCCGCCTCGGGGCTCGCGGTTTCGACGAGCAGCAGGTATTGCTGCTCGCCCGGGCCGCCGCCGTAGACGCTGCGCTCGGAGGTCATGATGTTCGAGATGTCCTCGTCGACCGCGTAGAGACGCAGGCGGGTGACATCGGGCGCCGCGCGCAGGCCGGAGAGCCAGCGCTCGGGCAGCTCCGCCGCGTTGAACCGCAGGCTCGCGATCCAGGGTGCCGCGAAGGGGCCGGGCGCACCGCTGCTGTCCTGAAGCCGGTAGATGTTGCGCACCGGATCGCGGAAATGGGTCAGGGCCTCGCGCGTCCAGACCGTCGGCGCGTTGAGCGCGGCAAGGTAGGCGTCCGACGACAGCGTTTCCGGTGCCTCCGTCTCGTACATCATCAGGAAGGCGCCGTCGCGGCCGCGCAGCCGATAGCGACGACCCTCGCGGAATCCCGGGATCGAGACTCGCTCGGGGATGTGTTCGCAGTTGTGCCATTCCTGGTACCGCTGCAGGTAATCCGCGTCGATATCGGCCCAGAAGGCCATGAGACCGGTTCCGGTCATGTCGGGCTCCTTCCCTTACATTCCCAGCAGGCCGTAGACCTGCCGCGTGTAGGCCCCGAAGGCCTCGTGTGTCTTCATGTCGAGCGTGCGGGGGTAGGGCAGGTCGACGTCGATTGCCGCCGCCATCCGTGCCGGACCCGAGGTCATGACGGCGATCCGCGAACCGAGCAGCACCGCCTCGGAGATGCCATGCGTGACGAACAGGATGGTCTTGCCGCTGGCTTCCCAGATCCGGAGCAGTTCGAGGTTCATCTTCTCGCGCGTGAGCGCGTCGAGCGCGCCGAAGGGCTCGTCCATCATGATGAGCTTGGGGTCGTGGATGAGCGCCCGGGCGATGGCCACGCGTTGCCTCTGACCGCCCGAGAGCTGCTTGGGATACTTGTTTTCATGCCCGGACAGGCCGACCAGGTCGAGCAGCTCGCGGGCGCGCTCGCGTGCCGGTTTCATCGGCATCTGCAGGATCTCGGCCGGAAGCAGCACGTTGTCGAGGATGGTGCGCCAGTTCAGGAGCAGGGCCTGCTGAAAGACCATGCCCACGTCGCGGGTGGCGTCGAAGCTGGTCGTCTCGTTGCCGACGCGGACGGTGCCGCCCTCGTGCGAGGTCAGGCCCGACAGGATCATCAGCAGGGTCGACTTGCCGCAGCCGGACGGGCCGACGATCGAGACAAGCTCTCCCTCGTTGATCGACAGGGTGACGTCGGACAGGGCCATGTAGGGGTTCTTGCCGCCCTGGCCGTAGACCTTCTGGACATTCTCGAGTTCGATGAAGGCTTGATTGCTCATCAGGAGTCTCCCTTGCCGAGGGTGAGGCGTTCGAGCAGGTCCACCGCGCCGTAGAGCAGCATCCCGATCAGCGAGATCAGCAGCACGCACATGAACATCGTGGCGGTATCGAGATTGATCTGGACCTGGAGCATCAGGTAGCCGAGCCCGCGCTCCGAGCCGATGAATTCGCCCACGATGGCGCCGGCGACCGCGAGAACGGCGGCGACCTTCATTCCCGAGAAGACATAGGGGAGGGCGCCGGGAAACTGGATCTTGGTGAAGATCTGCCACTTCGAAGCCCGCAGCGAGCGCGCGAGATAGAGCATCTCGGGTTCGACCTCGGACAGGCCGCGCGACGTGGTGATGACGATCGGAAAGAAGCAGATGGTGAAGGCGATCACGGTATTCGTGCTGATCCCGTAGGACATCCAGACGATGATGATCGGTCCGAGTGCCACCTTGGGGATCATGTTGAGCGTCACCAGCAGCGGCATGCCCCACTCGAGCGTGCGGCGGCTCCACGAGAAGATCAGCGCGATGGCGACGCCGACGATCACTGCGATGACGAAACCGCCGACGATCTCGGTGGCGGTGACGGCGGTGTTGGCGATCCAGTCGTTGCCCTCGTCTCCCAGCGTCGCAAGCGTCTCGAGCGGCGATGGCAGGATGTAGGTGGGCATGGACGGCAGGCTTGCGACCACCTGCCAGAGGCCGATGAGCAGAAGATGTGCCACCAGCGGACCGGCATACTTGTCGAGCAGGCGGCCGCCCGTTGAATTGGGTGTGTCAGACATGGATGGTCCTATTGAGACTGAGGCTGTCGCTCCGTCGCCCGAGAACGGCGGCGCCAGTCGCGAGACGACAGGCGCCGCGCGCGTCTCAGGGCATGGTGACCGACGGGTCCAGGAGCTCGTTCGTGTAGAGATTTTCGGCTTCGATGGGCGACGCCACGTCGAAGTACTTCTCCACCAGTGCGATGTCCGACACGATGCGGTCGGGATCGAACCAGCCCAGCCCCTTGCTGCGGCTGGTTTCGTCGGTCATCAGCTCGACGACAGCGCTCCAGTTGCGGATTTCCTGGTCGGGATCGACGCCCGAGGCATAGTCGGGCAGGACGCTGACGCATTCCTCGCTGTGATCGACGCAGTAGCGATAGGCCCGCTGCAGCGTCTTCACGGTGGCGTCCGCAAGCTCGGGGTTCGCCTCGAGCCAGTCTCCATTGGCCACGACGGAGTTGCCGTAGGGGTTGAGCCCGACGTCGCGCAGCGCGACATGGGCAAGATCGTCGCCGAAGGCGTCCTGCATGACGTAGTGGAAGTTGGCGAAGAAGCTCGTGCCGTCGATGGCGCCGGACTTCAGGGCGCTTACCTTCGCGTTCGGCGCGATGTTGACCCAGTCGACCGCGTCGGGTTCCAGTCCCTCGGCAGCGGCGACCGCAGGCCACATCGCCCGCGCCGCGTCGCCCGGGGGATTGCCGAGCTTGCGGCCGGAGAAATCCCTCAGGGACTCGATGCCCGAACTCTTCAGCCAGTAGAACTGGTAGGGCGAGTTCGCGAAGATGTTCATGACCGCGACCAGGTCGGCGCCGGCGCCGCGCGCGACGATGGTGGTGCCGAGATCGGCGATGCCCATGTCGGATGCGCCGACACCGACCTTCTGCGCAGCGAGGGTGGAGCCCTTGCCGGTCTCGACCCTGAGATCGACACCCGCCTCCTCGAACCATCCCTGTTGCAGTGCGTAGTAGATCGGCGCATGCGAGCCTGCGACGGTCCAGTTGAGAATGAAATCCACCCGTTCCGCGGCCGTGGCGGCCGACGCGAGGCAGATCGTGGTGGCGACGGCGCCGCCAAGCGTCTTTCCGAAGTTCGTCATGTTGTTCTCCTCCCTAGAGTGCGGGGCCGTTTCTTGTCCCGGCCGCCCCGCAGCACCGGTCCTTCTCAGAACTGGCCGCCGCGTTCCTCGTAGTGCGTCGGCTTGTCGTGGCTCGGCATGTCGCGCTCGATCCAGTCCGCAACCCAGTCGATCATGACCGCGAGGGGAACCGACGGGTATCCGAAAAGCTTCTGCGCGGTCAGCGTGTTGTTATACCAGCCCCGGTCTTCGACCTCTCCCTCGAAGACCGGCTCCTTGCCGAAGCGACGGCCGAATTCCCGCGCCGCCATGATGACGCTCATGTGCTCGGGGCCGCCGATGTTGATCGGGCTCGAGGGCACCGTCGCGTGGGCCAGCGCGCCGAGGATCTGGGCGATGGCGTCCCCCTGCCAGATGACCGAGGCATAGCCGGTGCCAACCGGGATGGGGGTGCCGTTGCGGACCCAGGTCGCGATGTCGTGCAGCACGCCGTAGCGCATGTCGATGGCGTAGTTCAGCCGGGCCAGGCGGCCGGGAGTCTCGTACTTGCGCGAGAAGTGGGTGAAGATCCGCTCGCGTCCGACGCAGCTTGTCGCGTAGTCCCCGGTCGGACCGGGCTGGACCTCCTCGCTCCAGCCGCCTTCGGCGACGGGGGCGAAGGGATAGACGCAAAGCGTCGAGAAGGCGACGATGCGCGAGTCGCGAAAGCTTTCTGCCACGAGCGCCGGCACATGGGTGTTCATCGCCCAGGCAAAGGAGGGGTCTTCGTCGGTGCCGAACTTCTTGCCCGCCATGTAGATGACGTTCGCCGCCTTAGGCACCTGCTCGACGGCTTCCCGGTCGAGCAGGTCGCAGGCCACGGTTTCGATGCCCCAGTCCTCGAGACGACGGCGCACGTCCGTGTCCGAGAAGCGCGCGACACCGATGACGCGCTTGTCCGGCACGGCCCGCTTGGCCATGCGGGCCAGCGTGGGTCCGACCTTGCCGCCGACGCCCAGGACGATGATGTCGCCTTCCAGCGCGCCGAGGCGCTCGGCCAGCCATTCCGGCGGGCGCGACATGAATTCTTCAAGAAATTACTCGTCTTCCATGCGTTCGGGGAACTTGGAAAACCGGTTTCCGTCGAGCATCTTGGGTCTCCTCCCATCAACTAACTAAGTTTATAATTAATTAACCGACCGAGCCCTGTCAAAAGCTTTTTTAAGAATCCGCTTAACTGTTGCCGTGGGCTCGCAGGAACGAGAGGATGACGTCGACCACGTGGTCCTTCCGGCGCGCGCGGCTCTCTGCGCTGGTCAGGTCCCGATGCAGGATGAAGCCAAGCGTGTGCTGGTTGCTCAGGTAGAAGTAGCATTCGGCGTTGATCGAGATGAACAGCTCGACCGCGTCGATACCCGACCGGAAGAGGCCCTTGCTCTCGCCCCGGTCCAGGGTTTCTCGGATGGTTTCGAGGAGCGGGTTGTAGAGGTTTCGGATCTGGTCGGACTGCCGGATGTGCTTGGCTCCGTGCATGTTTTCGGAGCTGAGCAGGCCGATGATGTGCGGGTTGTCGGCGAACAGGTCGAAGGTCGCACGGACCAGTTCCGTCATCGCATCCACCGGGTCGAGCCGCAGAAGTTCGAGATACTTGTGGTGGGTCCGAATGGTTATGTAGGCCGCCTCCATCACCGCGATGAACAGCGCTTCCTTGTTTCCGAAGTAATGGTAGACAAGGTTGATGTTCACACCGGCAGCCTGAGCGATACGGCTCACGCGGGCACCGTCGAAGCCGCAACTGGAAAACTCGACCTGTGCCGCGTGCAGGATCTCCGCCTTGCTAAGCTCGGAATTCCGGGTTTTGCGCGTTTTCGGGCCGGCTGGTTTCGTGTTCGACATGGCGGATACCTCCGCCTCTGTAATTAAGCATTTACTGAAATACCTGCAACTCAAGAATGCAGCGATGCAGGCCGGAGGTCGTGAGGAAGCTGGGACTTCGCTTTCCGGCGTCTGAACGAGACCGAACCTTGGCACGCGAAAAGGCGGTGGCCTGAAAGCATGCAGGGGACTTGCGCCGTAATGGCCGAAGTCCCCCGATGCGCGTCAGGATCGCGTGCCGCCCGGTGGCGATCACGCGGCCGGGCGATCAGGTTTCGATGTCGAAACCCTGGGCCTGCCATGCTCCGAAACTGCCGGGCACGTTGCAGACCTGTTTGAAGCCCTTGCGGTGCAGGAGGCTCGCCGCGATGCTGGCGCGGAAGCCGCTCTGGCAATAGGTGGCATAGGGCGTCTCGGGGTGCAGCTCATCCAATCCGTCGTCGAGTGTGCCGAGGAACAGGTGATGCGCGTCGGGGATCCGACCGCCCTGCCATTCCTCGTCCTTGCGCACGTCGAGTGGGCGAACGTCGGCGTTCCTGAGCTCATGCACGGTCATCTGGTGGATGTGCTCGAGCGGACGCCCGCCTTGACGCCACGCGCCGATTCCCCCGGCAAGATAGCCGGCAAAGTGTGTGAAGCCGACGCGCCAGAGCATTTGCACGGCCTCGTCCGCCTGTGCGTCGTTCTCGGTCACGAGCGCGATGGGCGTCTCGGGGTCGAGCAGCCAGCCGGCCCAGACCGAAAGCTCGGGCTGGAGCCCAATGTTGATCGCCCCGGAGATGAAACCGCCGCCAAAGGCCAGCATGTCCCTCACGTCGACCAGCTGCACCCCGCCGTCGTTCAGCAGGGCCTCGAAGGCGTCGGGTGTCTTGCCGATGCAGCGCGGCAGGCCATGCATCACGTCCGGCCCGGCGGCATTCACCTTCTTGAGGCGGGGGTAATGCGTCGGTACCGGCGGGGCATCGTTGGTCATCTCCTGCTTGAAATCCTCCAGATCGGTGATCTGCACGTACTTGTTGTGGGCTTTCTCGTAGGCGATCGTGGTGGACATGCGATCGCCGATGTCAGGTCCGCAGGCCGACCCGGCGCCGTGGCAGGGATAGACGATCACCCCGTCCGGCAGCTTCATGTAGAAGTCCTGCGTCGTGCGGAACAGCGCTTCGGTCAGCTCTTCTGTCTTGTCGTCGCCGAGCAGGTCGGGCCGGCCCACCGAGTCAACGAAGAAGGAGTCGCCGCTGAGTACGCTCCACGGGTCCTCGTTGCCGTTCTCGTAAAGCAGGAAGGATACGTGCTCGGGCGTGTGTCCCGGCGTGTGTCGCACTTCCAGCGTCAGTGCGCCGAAGTCGAACCGGTCTCCGTCGCGAATGCCGCGATGTGCAAAGTCGTATTCCGCACCGCCCTCGACGCTCACGCAGAGCTCCGGGGCACCGTCGAGACGCGCCACCAGTTCGCGGGCACCCGAAAGAAAATCCGCATGGATATGCGTTTCGAAAACATGCGTGATGGTCAGTCCAAGCGCCTTGGCGCGCTCGATGTAGATTTCGCAATCGGGCCGGGGATCGACGACGGCCGCTGTGCCGCTGCCGGTATCTCCGAGCAGGTAGGAACACTGCGCGATACCCTCGGCAAGGATCTGTTCGAACCGCATGGTCATTGGGGTTTCCTCCGATCTGTGACTGTGGCGCCTGTGTCGCCACGTTGCGGGAGGAATGCCCGAGCCGGGCTTTATGTTCCAACAGTCGAATGTGATTGTCGAATTGCTCACGATCAAAGAGCACGAGTGCCCGGCGTCCTATGGTCAGGCATCCGGGCTTGGCCAGGGAGGGAGCAATGAAAGCAATCACGACTGCAATCATCATGATCGGGACACCGGCCATCGCCGATGCGGAAACCTATGGTCACATGATGGGCTACGGCTACGGGCATGGCCTGACCATGCTGTTCGGGCCGGTGTTGTGGCTGATCGTTCTGGGGCTCGTCGTCGCCGGCGTGGTCTGGTTCGCACGGCAGTATCAGGGCGCAGACAGCGGCAATAGCGGCGGTCGCGGGCGGCACGGAGCTCTGGATGAGCTCGACATGCGTCTCGCCCGTGGCGAGATAGAGCCGGACGAATACGCGACGAGAAAGAAGCTTCTGGGCGGGTGACCCCGGGAAGGGGGCGGTCGCCGGGGCAGGGGGCCCCCGCCCCGGCGGAATGGTTGGTGTGGGTCAGGCCGGGGACGGTTCGTATCCGGCCTCGCGGACCGCCTGCACGACGGCGGCCTCGTCCTTTGCGCCAGTGATCTCGACCGTCTTGGACGAGAGGTCACAGGTGGCTTGTGCCGAGGGATCTGCCTTGGAAACGGCAGTTTCGATCGTGCTGACGCAGTGACCGCAGCTCATGTCTTCGACCTTGTAGGTGCTCATGCGGGCCTCCTTTCATTGTGCCTTGGGTGAAAGATGGGGGATTCCAGCGCTGGAGGGTCAAGGCCATCCGCGCGCGTTCTCACATCTTTTCCTTGATGCCCTTCCGGATGAGCCACCAGTTCACCGGGTAGGAGGTCACGAAGCCGCAGAGCATCGCGATCTGCATCATGAACCAGAACTCGGGGGTGGGCACCTCGAGCTTCACCCCCAGCACCTGCTTGAACAGCCAGAAGTGCGCGATGGCCATGAAGCCATACATGCCGACCTGCCACGCCGTCAGCGAGAGCGTGTCGGCTTTTACCGCCTGTATGAACCCTTGCGTCGGAGAGAGGTCGCGCATCGGCTTGATGGTAAAATACTGGAACGCGACGCCAAGCACGAAGGCGAGGATGAAATCGAAGACCCAGACCGCAAAGATCTTCTCGGCGAAGATGCTCTGCCAGCCGAACCAGACCGCGATGGCGGGGATGCCGAAGGCGATCCACTCCGCGAGGATGTCCCCGATCGTGCAGCCGCTCCCGCAATGCGCGGCGCCTTTGGCGACCATCGCGGGAAAGGGTGTCTTGGCCTTGTTCGGCATCGGCTCGCCGCGCTGCATGGCGGGACGCGCACGGCTGTGGGCGGCGAGCTTTCCGTATTTGAAATAGGCCCAGAGCGCCAGAATATGCGCAAACAGCGCCACGGTCGGCCAGACGACGTTCATGATCCACATGTGCTGGGGATCGCGTTTTTCGTCGATCGCCACAATGATCGCCGAGACGGCACCGGCGATGAGCGAGAGAATGGAAATCCAGTGGAGCCAGTCCGGTACCATGTGCGGTCTCCTTTCGCTTACTTCCTAACGAGGTGGCTTGCCACAGGAGGGTGCCAAGGTCGGAACAGGTATCTTTCCTCGAGAAGGAACCCTCCCCCGCTGGAAGGTCGTTTCCTCCTTTGAAGCTGGATTTCATGCGAGATGGAGGACCGAACAGATGCCCTTGGATGCAACCGGAAAGACGGCAGAGCTCTACCGCATGGCGATGCCGGGCCACCTGTGCCCCTTTGGCCTGAAGACGAAGGACCTGCTCGAGCGCGAGGGCTACGAGGTCGAGGATCACCTGTTGGAAAGCCGCGACCAGACCGAGCAGTTCAAGCAGAAGCACGATGTGAAGACCACGCCGCAAGTCTGGATCGACGGCCAGCGGATCGGTGGCTACGACGCGCTGCGCGAACATGTCGGACGACCGCTCAAGGGCGAGGACGAGACCACCTACACGCCGGTCATCGCGATTTTCTCGGTCGCCTTCCTGATGGCGCTCGCCGTCAGCTGGGCGGCCTTCGGAACGCTTCTCACCTTCCGCGTGGTCGAGTGGTTCATCGCGATCTCGATGACGCTGCTCGGTATCCAGAAGCTGCAGGACGTCGAGAGCTTCTCGACGATGTTCCTCAACTATGACCTGCTCGCCAAGCGTTGGGTGCGCTACGGGTATATCTATCCGTTCGCGGAGACCTTTGCCGGGGTTCTGATGATCGCCGGCGCGCTGACCTGGCTTTCGGCACCGGTCGCTCTCGTGATCGGGACCATCGGCGCGGTCTCGGTGTTCAAGGCGGTCTACATCGACAAGCGCGAGCTCAAGTGCGCCTGCGTCGGCGGCGGCAGCAATGTGCCGCTCGGTTTCGTCTCCCTCACCGAGAACCTGATGATGATCGCCATGGGTCTCTGGATGGGCGCTCGGTTCCTGTTCGCGGCGGTCTGAGAGACGCAGAAAGGGCGGCGCGAGTCGTCCCGCCGGTGGCCGGGCGATACGCTTCCTTCCTTGTGGAGGGAGCGCCTCGCCTGGGTCCGTTCACTCGCGGTAGTCGCCGTGGCAGGATTTGCAGGCGCCGCCGATCCTGCGCAGCGCAGGCCCGAGGTCCGCGGCCTCCGACACGCTCATGGCTACGGCCCGGGTCTCGAGCGTCTCAGCCTTCTCGGTGAAATCCTCCCGGTTCTCCCGGATTTCAGGAAGCGCCTCGGACTTCGGAACGATCACCTCTTTCTCGAACTGCGCGGGGATCCTTGCGGCCTCTTCGGTCAGACGGGCCAGCGCCGTTTCCACCGCGGCGCTGTCGAAGTTGCGTTCTCCCTTGGCCATGGCGCCGAGAACCTTGAGCTGCTCGCTCATCGTCTTCATGCCGTCCATTCGTTCGAGGACCGTTTCGTCGGTCACCATGGCCATGGGCGAAAACGCCCCCGGCCATGGTGACCGCGAAAAGCAGCGGGAGTCCTTGTGTCTTCGTGTCTGCCTCATTCCTGTTGGCGGGCCAGTTGATCCGGCCCGCGCTGGTTTCAAGCGACCTCGATCCAGTTCGTCATGCCCGAGGCCGCGTGTCCGAGCATGTGGCAGTGCAGCAGCCACTTGCCCGGATTGTGCGCGCGGAACGCAATCTCTACCCGCTCTTCCGGCATCACGAGCACGGTGTCGCGCATCGGTCCGGTCGCGCCATCCGCCCCGATCGTTCGGAAGTGCATCCCGTGCAGGTGCATCGCATGCGGAAAGACGGTGTCGTTGACCAGGGCGATCCGCGCGGGTTCGTCCCGGTCATAGCGGGCGAAGGGTGCCTCGCCGAGATCCACCTGACCGGCCAGCGCCCAGAACTGCCCGCGCTGGACAAGCTCGCGGAAGCCCAGCTGCTCCCCCTCGAACCGGCCCGAGGCCATGCCGCGCATCGCCCCGCCTTCCATCCGCATTTCGCGCGTTTCGGCCGCAGTGACGTCAGGCACCTCCATCATCGGGTTCGGCGGCAGCGCGGTGGGCGCCTCTCGACTGCGGCTGGCGCCGCGCCCCGTGACCTCCGTTTCGACCAGCGCCTGCCAGCTGTCATCGTCGGCGTAGTGCAGCAGGCCGGCCGGCTCGCCCTCGGTGGCGGTCACGTCGACGATGAGATCGACCCGTTGGGCCGGCGCCAGCACGATCTCGGTGGTCACCGGCTCGGGCTCGGCCAGCGGCATCCCGTCGAGCGCGACCTGCCACCCCGCCATGCCCTGCAACCGCAGGACGAAGATCCGGGCGTTGGCAGCATTGATGAGCCGCAGCCGCAGCCGTTCGTTCTGCTGCGCGCGCAGACGCATGGCATACTGCCCGTTGACGCCCAGGAGATTGCCCATGCGCCCGGCATGGCTCCGCATCATCGGGTTGCTGAAGTCATCGAAGAACAGGCCGGTTTCGGGATCGAGCAGCCAGTCGTCGAGCAGCAGCACCTCGTCGCGGTCCACGTCGGGCGGCGCCGGCTCGTCGACGATCAGCGCACCGGAGAGGCCGCGGGCGACCTGCTCCATCGAATTGGTGTGCGCGTGATACCAGTAGGTGCCCGCGTCGGGCAGCGCGAAGTCGTAGTCGAAGGTGTCCCCGGGCAGCACCGGTGCCTGCGTCAGACCGGCGACGCCGTCCATGGCATTGTCGATGCGGATGCCGTGCCAGTGCACCGATGTCGGCACCTCGAGCGCATTGACCAGCCGCCGGGTCATACGCGCGCCCTGACGTGCGCGCAGCACCGGACCGGGCAGTGTTCCGTCGTAGCTCCAGACCTCGGTCTGGCCGTAGCCCGGAGGCGCCAGCTGAACCGAGCTGACGCCGGCGGTGAGCGTCTCACCCCCTTGCGCGGCGGCCGGCCGGGCGAAGGCCGCGCCGGCAAGACCCGCGCAGAAGGCGCGGCGTGAAAGCGACAGTGTCATGTCATTCGATCCCGTTTGCACGCTGCAATTCACGAACATAGGCGATGATCGCCTTGACGTCGCCCGGAGTCACGTCCGGCTGCGGCGGCATGCTGCCGAACTTCCAGTGGTGCGCCCGGACGCCTTGCGCCGCGGCCACCTGGAAGGCCATGTCGCCATGGTGCGAGGGCTCGTAGATCTTGTGGACCAGTGGCGGCCCGAAGCCCTCCTTGCCCGCCGCGTTCTCGCCGTGGCAGTCGGCGCAAACCGCGTCGTAGGCGTTCTTGCCAAGAGACGCGTTCGACGAAAGCTCGTCCGGCAGCGAGACCGACACGATCGCGGCGCCTTCTTCGGGGGTGCTTGCCCCGGACCTGTCTTCGCCGCTCTGCGGTCGCAGGGTGACATAGGCGAGCGCCGCGACCACGACGATGCCGAGACCCGGAATTAGGAATTTCTTCATGATATTGTCCTGACGAGGGTCGTCCATACCAAGGGGGGCGACCCGAAATTTCGGAAGAGCCGGGCGGCGCCCGGCCGTTTTCGGAATGCGTCAGGACCGGGGAGGCGGAGGCTCGCTTGCAGCAAGGTGGGACAGCGCCATGAGCGATACGAGACAATGACTGACGCGGTTCGTCGCGATGGTCGTCTCCTGTGCTGCGGGTGATGCGGTGGCGACAGCGCCGCAACACGAAATCGCATGATCGCAGGCTGCTGGCCGGTGCTCTGCGCGGCTTTCCTCATCGCCCTGTGACGCGCAATCGGAACAGTCGACGTGCTGCATCGCCATGGCACCGCTGGCCTCGGCCGGCAGGACCGCCGCCATCGACCAGAATAGAAATGCAAGGACACTGACCAGCCGCAAACGCGATACCTCCCGGGCCGATGGTATCGCACCCGGAGGTTCGTTCCGTCAACCGCGGGCGTCGCGTCGCGCCTCAGGCGCGGCTGCGCAGGGCACCCAGCACGGCCTGGAAGGCGGGCGAAGGCTGGCGGCGGTTCGGGTAATAGAGGTGAAACGGTTCGAAATGCGGGCAGAACGAGTCGAGCACCTGCACGAGCCTGCCGGCCTCGAGATGCGGCTGCGCGAGGTCAGAGGACATGTAGGCGCAGCCGAAGCCTGCGAGTGCGGCCTCGAGAACCAGGAAGATGTTGTTGAAGGCAAGCTGCCCGTCGACCTTCACCCGGAGATCGTGCCCGTTCTCGCGGAACTCCCACTGGAAATTGCGGCCCGCCGATTGCAGGCGGAAATTGATGCAGGGCAGGTCGGCAAGGTCGCGCGGATGGGTGGGCCGATCATGGGACTCGAAGAACGCGGGCGTGGCCACGACGATGTAGCGCAAGGGCTCGCCGATCCGGGCAGAGATCATGTCCTTGGCAAGATGCTCGCCCCGTCGCACGCCCGCGTCGAACCCGTCGGCCACGATGTCGTTGAACCCGTTGTCGAGCGTGATTTCCACCTTGATGTCGGGGTTCTCGCGCAGGAGCGGTTGCAGCTTGGGCCAGAGCACCTGCGAGATACCCAGCTCGGACGAGACGAGGCGCACCGTGCCGGCGGGCATTTCGCGCAATGTTCCCAAGGCATCGATCTGGGCGTCGATCTGCTCGACGTGATGGCTGATGCCGTCGAGCAGCCTCTGGCCGGCTTCGGTCGTCGCGACGGCGCGCGTCGTCCGCGTCAGAAGGCGCACACCCAGTCGTTCCTCGAGCTGTCGGATCGTGTGACTGAGCGCCGATTGCGACACGCCGAGCCGTGCAGCCGCGCGGGTGAAGTTGCTCTCCTGCGCAACCGCGACGAAGGCACGAAGGTCGTTGATGTTCTCGCGTGGCACATGCAGCCCCATCCATGATTTCTCTCGATTTATGGCTGTGCATTATCATGTCCAGCCCATCAATGATGGCGCGAAGGCGCACGTGCGGGACAAGAGCCAGGAGTGAATGGTGCGGATTTTCGTCACGGGATCGCCGACCGGCTTCGAGCGCAACGCGGGGGCCCGGCGTCTGGACAAGGGACATATGACGCCGTGACCCTCTGGCCGGAGCCGTATGCGGGCGGCGCCACGGTCCGGACGTCGGGGACCGGGAGTTCCAGCCACGGGCGTTCGGGTGTGTCGCCGGGAGGATGGCCGTGGCCGCCCCCCGAGATCAGAGTATCTGGATTCGCACGGGGTAGGTGCCCTTGTGCAGCAGGGGCGCCACATCGCCCTCGATGTGACCCAGCCGGATCAGATCGTCGCGGAAGACGTAGTCGTCGTGAAACAGTGCAAGGTTGCCCCAGCCGAGGAAATAGCACAGATCGCCGGGGGTCTCGTCGTCGAATGCCTCGAACCCGCCTTCGTCCAGCCGCCTCGGCATATGGACGATCTTCTCGTTGGTCGAAAAGTCGCGGATTTCGAGCTCGACGGGCAGCATCGAAACAAGATCGCGCACCGTCGGATTGTCAAACAGCCGGTAGGTCACACTCTGGTCGTCGAAGCTGACCTGCATCCGCATGGATTGTGCGCGGGCTGTCGCCGGCAGGATCAGGGCGGCGGCGCCTCCGGCAAGAACGGCGCGACGGGTCGGGAGGATGGGACGTGGCATGGGGTCAGGTCTCCTTGTCCGGGTTCAGCAGGTGGCGGCCATCGCCGGTCAGCGCCAGCGCGACCAGGGCCAGGACCACGCCTCCGGCAAAGGTGGCCCTGATCGAGAGAAGGTCGAGAAGAAACCCGCCGATCACCCCGCCCAGCAGGATCGACGCCTGTATCACTGCAACCATCAGCCCGCCGGCCGCCTCGGGCAGATCGTCGACGTTGCGGGACATCCAGCTCATCCAGATCACCGACATGGCGGTGTTCATCGCGCCCCAGATCGCCAGGAGCGCTGCCGTGGCGATCACCGAATTGCCGATCAGCAGCAGCGCGGCGGTGCAGGCCCCCATCACGAGGGCCGGAAGACAGAGCATTCGTTCGATGCGGCCGCCGACCATCCGCCCCGCCAGCGACGAGCCGATGAAACCGGAGCCTCCGAGCACCAGAAGCAGCGCCGACAACGCATCGACCCCAACGCCGGTGACGTCTTCGAGGAACGGCCGCAGGTAGGTGAACATGGTGAACGCCGAGCCCCAGGTGAAGGTGATCGCCACCAGTCCGCGCAGGAAATACCGGCGCCGAAGCAGGGTGCCGAAGGTGCCGAAGCTGGCCCGCGTCTCGACCGGCAGAGAGGGCAGGGCCACCAGGTGCCACACCAGGTTCAGCGCCACCACCGGCGTCAGCGCCCAGAAGACGCCTCGCCAGCCGACGATGTCACCGAGGTAGCTGCCCAGCGGTGCGGCGAAGGCCGCCGCGATTGCCTGTCCGCCATACATCAGGCCAAGCGCTCGTGGCACCTCGTGTTTCGGCACCAGCCGCATCAGGATCGAGGTCGCGAGCGACCAGAACCCGCCGACGCAGACACCGAGCAATGCCCGGCCTGCCATAAGCACCGCGAAGGACGGCGCGATCGCCACCAGCACGAGCGACAGCAGCATCAGCGCTGTCAGTCCCACCAGTACCACCTTGCGGTTCACCCGCCCTGCCACGGTGGTGATGAGCAGGCTCGTCGCCACGGCAAACAGCCCGCTGACGGAAATCGCCTGCCCGGTCTGGCCCGTCGTGGCGCCCAGCCCCTCGGCCATGGGAGTCAGCAGGCTGACCGGCATGAATTCCGAGGCGATCAGCATCGCCACGCAGAGCGACATGGACAGCACCGCGCCCCAGGCACCCTGGTCCGAGGTCTCGTTCTGTTCGATCATGGTTTCCGACAAGATCTGCCCCCGGTGCTTGGTGTCCCGTCGGTCCTACATGGTCGCCTGGCCGCCGATTATGCGGAAATTTCGGATGCGCTCATGTGCGACATGAATAAGACCTCGGCTGGCGCCCGATTGATGAGGGCTGCTCATGTCGACATGCGGTTTTCATGGTCTAAATCGCATGGTCCAGCCTGCCCATGTTGGAGCTGTCACAGCAACCACAGGGTATCGACATGTCCGAGACAACGCAGAACAGCCCCGCAACAGACGTCGCCGACGAGGGGCGTCGCAACCTTCTGAAGATGGCCGGTGTCAGCGCGGCTGCGCTGACCGCGGTCTCCTTCGGCGCTCCGCTGCGCGCCCAGACCGCGGAATGGGACAAGACCTTCCCGCAAAGCGACGCGGTCGAGCATTCCAAGGTCGAGTTCACCAACCGCTACGGCATCACGCTGGTCGGCGATCTCTACATGCCCGCCGAACGGCCCGAAGGTCCGATGCCCGCCCTAGCCATCGCCGGCCCCTTCGGCGCGGTCAAGGAGCAGGCCGCCGGGCTCTACGCCCAAACCATGGCCGAGCGCGGCTTTGTCACGCTGGCCTTTGATCCGTCCTACGTCGGCGAAAGTGGCGGGCAGCCGCGCTCGGTGGCCTCGCCGGACATCAATACCGAGGACTTCATGGCGGCCATCGATTTCCTCGGCCTGCATGACAGCGTGGACCGCGAGAAGCTCGGCATCATCGGCATCTGCGGCTTCGGCGGCATGGCGCTGAACGCGGTGGCCGCCGACAAGCGGGTCAAGGCCGTGGCGACCACCAGCATGTACGACATGTCGCGCGTCATGGCGAAGGGCTACTATGACAGCCTTACCGACGAGCAGCGCGCCGCAGGTCTTGAGGCGATGAGCCGTCAACGCTGGGAAGACGCGCAGAGCGAGACACCCGCTCTCGCCGGGGGCCTGCCGGACAGTCTCGACGGCATCGACGATCCGGTCATCCGGATGTACCACGCCTACTACAAGGATCCGGAGCGTGGGTATCACGCGCGGTCGGTGAACTCGAACGACGGCTGGACCGTGACGACTCCGCTCTCGTTCATGAACATGCCGCTGCTGACCTACATCGACGAGATCTCGCCGCGGCCGATGCTGGTCATCGCAGGCTCCGAGGCGCATTCGCGCTACTTCTCCGAGGACGCGGTCGCCGCTGCCGCCGAGCCGAAGGAGCTGATGATCATCGACGGGGCCGACCACGTGGATCTCTACGATCAGGTCGACATCATCCCGTTCGACAAGCTCGAGGCGTTCTTCAGCCAGAACCTCGCCTGAGAAAACGGAGCCGGCTTTTTGGCCGGCTCCCCTTAGTTTCTGTCCGGCGTGACCACGGACGGGGGCCTGGCCCGCGTACGCCCTCGCGATGGGCTGCAGGCCGGTGTCAGGGGTAGGGCTCGCGCGTGAGCTTTTCGCGGAACAGCAGATCCTCGCCACGCGCCATGCCGATGTTGATGCGAAAGGCCTCGGCGATGCGTTCCGAGCGCTCCACGAAAAGCTGCGCGGTCTTTGGCGGGCACAGCTCGGTTACCGTGTGCCGGAAGAGCGCGAGCCACCGTCTGAAGTGGTCGTCGTTCAACTCGGAGATGGCAACATGCTTGGGCATGGGGCGCCCGTCATAGGTGCGCGTCCCCAGCAGGCTCGAGCACCAGAAGTCCTCGATCCTGTCGAGGTGGGCCTGCCAGCGGTCGTCGGGCACCCGGGCGCGGAAGACCGGCCCGATCACCGGGTCTTCGCGCGCCGCGGCGTAGAAATGGTGCACGACCTCGCGGATCATGGCCTCGTCGAGGCCCTCGGCCACGGCTTCGGGAGAGCGCGGAACAGGCGCCGGAGCACGCGGGGCCATCAGGTTGCCTCGCGGATGACGTAGGTGCAGCGGCGTCCGCCACCGACGATGTGTTCCACCCGTTCGACCGAAACGCCCTCGCCCAGAACCGACTCGAAGACCGCCTGCTCCGCACGGCAGAAGCCCTGGCAGAACGTGGCTGCAGCACAGATCGGGCAATGGTTCTCGACAAGGCGCAGTTCGCCGTCGGGTCCCTGCTCTGCCTCCGCCATGTAACCCTCGGCGTTGCGCAGTTCGGCGAGCTTCCCGACCCTGTCGCCAAGGCTGTCGCATCCGGCCATGACCTCTTCGTAGAGGGCCTGTGTCTCGGTCTCGCGCGCACGGATGATCTTCTCGAGCGCGTCGTCCCCGAGCACCCCCGAGATGCTGCGCAGGATGTCGACGGTCAGCGCCGCGTGGGTGTCGGGAAACCGCGCCTGGGCCTTGTCGGTCAGGTGCCAGTAGACCGCGGGGCGGCCGCGTCCGGCCGAGCGGCGCTCTTCCGCGACAAGCCCGTCTTCCGCCAGTTTCACGAGCTGCTGGCGCGCTGCTTCTCCCGACGTGCCGAGCCGCGTGCCGAGCTGCGCAGAGGTCAGCGCGCCATGCATCTTGAGCGCCATGAGGAGACGCTCGGCGGAGGAGCGCGGCGACCAATCCTGTTTTTCCAAGTCATCGCTTGACATATTCGCTCCGATATTTTTCAAAGCACTTGCTTGTTTTATTAATGTGCCGCGACAGGCGGCGCAACCACACACATCACAGGAGCCCCGACATGGCCTTCGAACTGCCTTCTCTCAATTTCGCCCCCTCCGCGCTTGCCGATCGTGGCATGAGCCAGGAAACGCTCGAACTGCACCACGACAAGCACCACCAGGCCTATGTCACGGCGCTCAACGGCTTCGTCGAGAAGAACGCCGATCTCCAGGGCAAGACGCTGGAAGAGATCGTCACCGCGACCTACGGCGACGCCGACCGCGAGGGCATCTTCAACCAGGCCGGGCAGCATTGGAACCACATCCACTTTTGGAATGCCCTGTCGCCCGAGGGCGGACGCCTTCCCGGCGGGCTGGAAACGCGGCTCAACGCGGATTTCGGCTCGGTCGACGCGTTCAAGCAGGCGTTCAAGACGGCGGCCACCGGGCAGTTCGGCTCGGGCTGGGCGTGGCTGATCCAGAAGCCCGACGGCAGCCTCGGCGTGACCAAGACGCCCAACGGCGTGAACCCGCTCGCCACCGGCGAGGGCACGGCCCTGCTCGGCCTCGACGTGTGGGAGCACAGCTACTACGTCGACTTCCGCAACCGGCGTCCCGACTACGTGGACAACTTCCTGGACCGTCTCGCGAACTACGAGTTCGCCGAATCCAACCTGTCCTGATCCCTTTTCGCCGTGCGCGCCCGTCGCGCACGGCTCCCTTCCGAAGCCACGAGCGCCCCATGACATATGTCGTCACCGAGAATTGCATCGCCTGCAAATACATGGATTGCGTCGAGGTCTGCCCGGTCGACTGCTTTTACGAAGGGGAGAACACGCTGGTGATTCACCCCGACGAATGCATCGATTGCGGCGTCTGCGAACCGGAATGTCCAGCCGATGCAATCCGGCCCGACACGGACGCGGACAGCGAACGCTGGGTCGCGTTCAATCGCAAGTATGCCGAGATGTGGCCGGTCATCACGGCGGCAGGCGTCCCGCCTGCGAACGCCGACGAGATGGACGGCGTGCAGAACAAGTTGCAGACCCATTTTTCTCCCGAGCCCGGCCAGAAGGAAACGTCATGATTGCCGATACCAGAAGCGCGCCGGACACGGCGAGCGAGACAGGGCAGCTCTTCCGCGAGGCCATGGCCGCGCTTGCGGCGACCACCTGCGTGGTTTCGGCCGCGCAGGGCGACGAGAGGGTCGGGCGCACCGTCACGGCGGCCCTGTCGCTGGCCGTCGATCCGCCGTCGCTGCTCGTGTCGATCGACAGCAGCGCGCGGCTCGCGGCGCTCATCCGGGCCCGTCGCGGGTTCTCCTTCGCCATGCTGCAGTCAGACCAGGGTGCCGTGGCCGAGGCCTTTGCCGGAAAGGGCCCGCGCGAGCGGCGCTTCGAGCATGGCACGTGGGAGCCCTGGCAATCGGGGCACCCCCGGCTTCGCGGCGCGATGGCCGCGATGGACTGCATTCTTGCCGGTGAGGTGGACATGGGCGATCACGTTCTCTTCGTCGGACGCCCGGAGCACATCGACCTTGCGGAAGGGCGCAGCCCCCTCGTCTGGCACGACCGTCGCTTCCATTCGGTCCATCCGCTCTGAGCGGTCGAGCTGCCCCAGAGACTTACCGGAGACCCCGAAATGAGCACGTTTCCCTGGCGCCACGTCCTTCCGGGCGCCCTTGCCGCCTTCTTCCTTCTTGGCGGAACCCTGAACATCTTTGCCAGCCCGGAGATCCGCGCCGACTATGATCGTTGGGGCTATCCGGGATGGTTCCCCTACCTGACCGCCGCGCTGGAGTGGACGGCCGCCGTGCTGATCGCGATCCCCCGGACGCGTCTTGCAGGCCATGTCCTGGGCGCCGGCGTCATGGGCGCCGCCGCCCTCACCGTGTTGCTGCACGGCGAATTCAGCCATGCGATCCCGCCGCTGGTGGTTCTCGCGCTCCTTGGATTGAGCGGGGGCTGGCTGCTCCGGCAAGGAAACGTGGCCCGTCCCTGACCCTCGTGCCTGCCCAGGGCTCGCTTCCTCTCTCAGGCGCAGTCCGGGCCGGGCGCGGTGATGTCCCGGCCCGCGCTGACATACCAGCGACGTATGTCCTGCCATATCTCGTCGGCCGTCTCGGCATACCAGAAAAGCTCCCGGTCCTCCGGGTCGATGACGCCTTCGTCGAGCAGGAAGTCGACATCGAAGACCCGCCGCCAGTAGGCCTCGCCCACGAGCACGACTGGCAGCGGGCGGATCTTTCGCGTCTGGATGAGGGTCAGCGTCTCGAACAGCTCGTCGAGCGTGCCGAAGCCGCCGGGAAAGACCACGAGGGCGCGGGCGTGCAATAGAAAGTGCAGCTTGCGCAGGGCGAAGTAGTGGAAACGGAAGCACAGGCCCGGCGTCACGTAGGGGTTCGGAAACTGCTCTTGGGGCAGCATGATGTTCAGCCCGACGGTCCGGGCGCCGGCCTCGTGGGCGCCCCGGTTCGCGGCCTCCATCATGCCCGGCCCGCCGCCGGTGACGACAACCAGCCGGTTTCCGTGGGGGCCTTCGGCCTCACCGACGAGCCGGCCCAGATCCCGCGCGATCTCGTAGAAGCGGCTCTTGTCGTGGACGCGACGGGCGATCCTCAGGCGCTGGGCCAAATCCGCGTCGTCGGGCGCACGCGCGGCTTCGGCCTCGAGCGCGGCGAGCCTCTCGGCGGCGACCTCGGGCTCGGGAATGCGGGTGCTGCCGAACACCACGATCGCGTGCGCCACGCCATGTTCCGCGAGCAACGCCTCGGCCTTCTGGTAGTCGAGCATCAGCCGGGTGCCGCGCATGTCGGCACGGTGCAGAAAGGCGGGGTCCTCGTCGGCCTGCCGGTAGTTCGGATGATCCATGATCTCGCGAAGCAGGGCGGGCGCGCGGGTGTCTTCGGTGGCGGGCTTCGGTTCGCACCCGGGCAGGTCGACCTCGCGGTGCAGCGCATCCGCAGGCTGCGGCTTGCGCGGCCCCTCGGCGTCGATGCTGTCGGTCATGCGTCGCTTCCTCCCTGTGTCAGGCTCGCGGTGGCAAGCTCGACGATCTCCTCGGTGATGTCCTGCTGCCGGACCTGCCGCGACAGGGCCGTGAGCGTGTCGAGCGTATCGCCGGTGTTTTCCTGTGCGCGGATCATGGCGCGCATCCGCGCCTCGTTCTCGGCGGCGAAGGAGAGGACGATGGCTTCGCTGAGTTCCGCGAAGACGTATTCCTCGACGAGATGCCGGAGCAGCCGGTCCGGTGGCAGCGTGATGAGCGGCGGCACCGCCGTGCGCGACAGCGGAAAGCGCCCGTAGTCGAAGGGCACGAGATCCTTGACCACGACCGACATGAGCCCAGTGTCGCCGGGCACCGCGTGCACCAGCGAGACCCGCGTCAGCGGCGTTTCCGCCGCGCGGCGAAAGATGGTCTCGGACAGGCGTGAAGCCAGCGCGGTTGCCTGGTCCGGGTGGGAGATCATCGGGGCGCTCCAGGCGACCGACAGGCCGCGCCGGTCGGCAGCGGACAGGCCGCGATCCCCGATCAGCAGCAGTTCGCATCCGGGTTCGACCAGCGGCGCAAGCGCGTCGAAGACCTTGTCGGAGAAGGCCCCGGCAAAGCCCTGTTCCGCGGCAAAGGCCAGCACCGCGTGGCGGTAGGGGGCCTCGGTCCCGCCGGCATCGGGCTCGACGCGGGGCAGGAAAGCCAACGCCTGCCCGATGGCAGCGCCGATGGTGGCCGCAAAGGTGCGGATGCTGTCGAGGTGATGCTGCGACTCCTGCACTCGCGAGGCCGCGATGCCACGCATGGCGGTGATGACCGCCTCGAGCTTGTGGACCGCGTCGATGCGGGCCTCGATATCGGCGAAATGCTCGCTCATCGCACCGGGGTTCCGGAGGCCCTGGCCCCTTCGAGATCATCGACCAGCGCGGACACGGCCGTGACGAGGCGCTTGCGAAGATCGTCGGATAACGGGTCGGTGAGGGTCAGTTCGGACAACGCCGCCGCGGCGGTCTCGTCCAGCCACCCCGGCAGGCGGTCGCGCAACGCTGGCACCCGGTCCGGCGACAGCCGGTCGAGCGCGCCGTCGGCGAGCGCGGCGAGCAGCGCCACCTGGTCGGCCATCCTCAGGCCGCTGTAGCGCGGTTGCGAGAGCAGCGCCCGGATCCGTTCGCCCCGCGCGATCTGCGCCTTGACCCGCGTGTTCGACAGGCCGCCGAAGCGGGTGAACATCTCGAGCTCCTGGAACTGCGCGTAGTCAAGCCGCACCCGGCCCGAGACGGCGCGCAGCGCGGGTGCCTGCGCCTTGCCGCCGACGCGGCTGACCGAGAGACCGACATCGACCGCCGGGCGCTGGTTGGCGGAAAACAGATGCGTGTCGAAGACGATCTGCCCGTCGGTGATCGAGATGAGGTTGGTCGGGATGTAGGCCGACAGGTTGCCGGCGTCGGTCTGCGCGATGGGCAGCGCCGTGAGCGAGCCGCCGCCGCGCTCCTCCGACAGCTTCGCGGCACGTTCGAGCAGGCGGGCATGCAGGTAGAAGATGTCGCCGGGGTAGGCCTCGCGGCCGGGCGGCTCGCGGGTGAGCAGCGCCAGCTCGCGGTGTGTCGCGGCGTGGCGGGTCAGGTCGTCGATGACGATCAGCGCATCCTGCCCCCGATCGCGGAAATACTCGGCCATGGTCATCCCGGCAAAGGGGGCGATCCACTGCAGCCCGGGCGAGGCCGCGGCGCCACCGACGACGAAGATGCAGCGCTCGGGGGCGCCGTGCTCGCGGACGGCCGCCACGACCCGCTCGACCGCGGCGCTGCGCTGGCCGATGGCGACGTAGACGCAGATCACGTCGGAGGTCTTCTGGTTGATGATCGCATCGACCGCGAGCGCGGTCTTGCCAGTCGCGTGGTCTCCGACGATCAGCTCGCGCTGGCCTCGACCAAGGGCAAACAGGCTGTCGACCACCAGCACCCCGGTCTCGAGCGGCTGCGAGACCAGCGCGCGGTCGATGATGTCGGGGGCGGGGCGCTCGACCGGCCAGCTCTCTTCCGGTTCCGGCGCGCTGCCGCCATCGAGAGGGCGCCCGAGCGGATCGACGACGCGCCCGAGCAGGGCCTCACCCACGGGCACGCGCAGCACGTCGCCGGTGTCGGTGACGCGATGGCCGACCTCGACCGGTGTGGCGTCGTCCAGCATCACGGCGTCGATGGCATCGGCGCCGAGGCTGTGGGCGAACCCGCGTGCCCCGGTCTCGAATTGCAACAGCGCGCCGAGCGGCGCCTCGGGCAACCCGGCGACACGGGCGATGCCGTCTGCCAGCGAGGTCACGCGGCCTTGCGCGCGGGCCTCGGGGGCGAGCGGTGTGCGCGACACCGCCGCGCGGCTCCGGTCGAGCCAGTCGTCTGGAAGAAGCGTCTCAGTCATGGCGTGTCAGCTCCGCTTCGATGCGGTCGAGATCGGCCCTCAGGTGGTTGCGCACGAGCGCCGAGGGGGCTTCCAGTTCGAGCCCGGCAAGCAGCCCCGGTCTCGTCGAGACCTCCAGCGTCACCGGGCCGCCGAGCACCTCCGAGAGCCGCGCCCGGATCGCATCGGTCTCGGCCTCGTCCAGCGCGCGGGCCGTGCGGAGGCGCAGCGGGCCGTCGTTGCGCATCGCCGCGCGGGTGGCGTCGGGCAGGGTGCCGATCTCGTCCGCAAGTCCGTCGACAAAGCCCGCGACGCGCGCGTCCTCGGGCAGCCGCGTGAGAAGCCGCTGCGCGATGTCGATGGCGAGCGACCCGGCCTCCTGCGCCACCTGCTGTCGCTGGTCCTCGCGCTGGCGGGCAAGGTCTGCGCGGGCCTCCCGGCGCATCTGGTCGATCTCGGCGCGGGCGGCCTCGACCAGCCGGGTCTTTTCCCGTCCGGCGTCCTCGCGCGCCTTGTCGAGCAGAGCGGTGCGCCTCTCACGCAGCGTCTGCTCTTCGACCTGCGCAGCCTCGCGGGCGGTGGCGGCCTCGCGGCGCGCGGCGTCCGCCTCGTCGAGGGCGGCATGGGCGGCCGCTTGCCGTTCGGCGATGATCCCCGCGACCGGCCGGAACAGGAACCGCGCGAGCATCCACAGCAGGATCAGCACGTTCACGGTCTGCAGCCCGAGGGTCCACCAGTCGATGGTCATCGCGACCTCCTTCCGCCGGTCAGACGAAGGGGTTGGCGAAGAGCACCAGCAGCGCGATCACCAGCGTGTAGATTGCGGTGGTCTCGATCATCGCGAGCCCCACGAACAGGGTGCGGCTGAGGGTGCCCGCGGCTTCGGGCTGTCGGGCGATGGCGTCCATCGCGGCGGCGACGGCGCGGCCCTCGGCGAGGGCCGGCCCCATGGCCCCGAAACTCACGCCGATGGCGGCGGCGAGGATCGAGACCGTTTCGATGAGGGCTTCGTTCATGTCCGTGTCTCCTTGGAGGTATGGGGATCGCGCTCGGACGCTTCGCCGGCGGCAGCGCCGATGAAGACGGTGGCGAGGATCGCGAAGATGTAGGCCTGCACCGCACCGGTGAGCAGGTCGAGCGCCATCAGCGGGATGGGCACGAAGAGCCCGGCCAGCGACAGCACGATGCCGATGATGAAGACGCCGCTCATGACGTTGCCGAAGAGCCGGACCACCAGCGAGAAGGTGCGGGTGATCTGTTCGACGATGTTGAGCGGGATCATCACCCAGCTGGGCTCGGCGAAGGTGGCGAGATAGCCCTTCAGCCCACGCCCGGCGATGCCGTAGCCGATGGTGGCGGCGAAGACGACGAGCGCGAGCGCGGCGTCGGTCTCGAGATGCGCGGTCGGCGGCTCAACGCCCGGGATGAGCGAGGACCAGTTCGCTACCAGCACGAACAGGAAGATCGTGCCGATGAGCGGCCGGAAGGGCGCGGGATCGCGGTTCATCGTCTCGCGCACCTGCGCGTCGACGGTGGTCACGAAGAGCTCGAGCACGGTCTGCAGGGTGCCGGGTTTCAGGCTCAGCCTGCGCGTCGCGGCGAAGGACAGCGCGGCGAGTGCCGCCATGATGGCCCATGTCACGACCACGGGCATGGTGATCGGCACCGGCCCGAGGTGGAACAGCGGCTCCATGAACAGCGGGTTGTCCATCATGCCTCCTTTCCGCGGCGCAGCACGAGGTGCCGGGCCGCGACCACGCCAAGCGCCCCGGCGAGCAGCGGCGCCGCGCCCAGCCACGCGAGACCGGCGAGCACCGCCGTCAGCAGCGCCAGCCGCGCGAGCTGCAGCGCGATGGCCCGCGCCGGTGAGCCGCCGCCGAGATACAGCGCCGTCACCCTCCTGAGCGTCAGGAAATGCAGGGTTCCGGCGACAAGGCCGACCGCAAGGCCGAGCAGGGAAAGAAGCGTCATGGTCATTGCCTGTGCATCCATTTCCAGGCGGCGTGCATTCCGATGCCCGCGCCGATGAAGATGGCCGGCGCGGTGAAGAACACGCCGGTGCCGAACGTCCGGTCGGCGATCCTCCCCACGACGATCCCCAGCAGGATCGGCGTCACGATGGCCCAGCCGAGAATGCCGATCTGTCCCAGCCGGGTGCCGAGCGAGGGCTCGGGGGCGTCCGCGCCCATGCGCTCGCGCGAGGCGGCGCGGCGGGCGGCATCCTCGACCGCGTCGGAGGCCCGCTCGTGGGGCGGTTCGTGGGCGGGGCGCTTGTCGGTCATCCTGCTTCGCCCTTCGGTCCGCCGGGCACGCCGGGCGGGTGCTCCATCGCGACGGCATGGCCCGCGCGCATGTAGCGCATCATCCGCCGCACCGCCTGCGTGTGCAGCCGGGTCTGCTCGACCCGGCCCTTGCGTTCGGCTTCGAGTTCGGCGGCACGAAGGTCGCGGACGCGGGCCTCGAGCGTCGGCAGGTCGTCCCCGAGAATACCGTCGCGGCAGGCGATGGCGACGCGGGCCCCGCCGGTGACGGTCATCAGCCCGCCCCGGATCGCGCAGTAGTGGCGTGCCCCGTCGCCATCGCGCCAGCGCAGCACCGAGGCCGGAAGCGCGGTCAGCAGGTCGGTATGGCCGGGCAGGATGCCGAAGGCACCGCTTTCGTCCTCGGCCCGCAGGCTGGCCACCGAGGCGTCGTCGACGAGCAGCGCCATCGGCGTCGTGAGGGTGAGATGCAGCGCGCCGCTCATGCCGCGTTCTGCCCGGCGCGGGCAGCCTCGTGTCGGCTCCGGGCCTCCTCGAAGGTGCCGACCATGTAGAGCGCGCTTTCGTCCCAGTCGTCGGCCTCGCCGTCGAGGATGGCGCGGCAGCCGGCTATCGTGTCGGGCAGCGCGACCGAGCGGCCCGGAATGCCGGTGAAGGCTTCGGTGACGGTGAAGGGCTGGGTCAGGAAGCGCTGCAGCCGCCGCGCGCGCTCGACCAAGCGGCGATCCTCGGCGCCGAGTTCCGCCATGCCCAGCAGCGAGATCACGTCCTGCAGTTCGCGGTAGTGTTCGATGGCCTGGCGCACCTCGGTGGCCACGGCGACGTGTTCCTCGCCGAGGATCAGCGGATCGAGCAGCACCGAGGCCGAGGCGATGGGATCGACGGCCGGATACATCCCGTCGGCGGCCATGGCGCGCGACAGCACGACCATCGAGTCGACGTGGCCCGCGATGGCCATGACGGCGGGGTCGGTGAAATCGTCGGCGGGCACGTAGACCGCCTCGATCGCGGTGACCGAGGCGCTGCCGACCGAGGCGATGCGCTCCTGCAGCTGCGCCACTTCGGTGGCGAGCGTCGGCTGGTAGCCCACGCGGCTCGGAAGCCGGCCGAGCAGCCCCGAGACCTCGGCGCCCGCCTGCACGAAGCGGAAGATGTTGTCCATCAGCAGCAGCACGTTGCGCTTCTCGGCGTCGCGGAAGTGCTCGGCGATGGTAAGCGCGGTGAGCGGCACCCGCCAGCGCGCGCCCGGAGGCTCGTTCATCTGGCCGTAGACCAGCACCGTGCGGTCGAGCACGCCGGCCCTGGTCATGTCGAGCAGCATCTCGTGGCCCTCGCGCGAGCGTTCGCCCACGCCCGAGAAGATCGATATGCCGTCGTAGCCCGCCACCATGGCGTGGATCAGCTCCATCACCAGAACCGTCTTGCCGACACCGGCCCCGCCGAACATCGCGGCCTTGCCGCCCTGCGCGAGCGGGGTCAGCAGGTCGATGACCTTGATCCCGGTGCGGAAGATCCCGGATTGGGCGCCCCGGGCCCGCAGCGGAGGCGGCGCGCGATGGATCGGCGCGCGCGCCACGTCGGCCGGCAGCGGATCGCGACGGTCGCCGGGGGTGCCGGTCACGTCGAGCAGGCGCCCGAGAACGGCCTCACCGACGGGCACGTCGAGCGGGCCTCCCAGCGGCGCCACCGGCCAGCCGCGCCGCAGGCCGGCGGTCGATTGCAGCGCGATGGTGCGGACGGTCCCGTGGTCGATCTGAGCCTGCACCTCGAGCAGTACTTGCCGTCCCTCCGGCAGCGTGATCCGCAGCGCATCGTTGATCGCGGGCAGGCGACCATCGGGAAAGTCGACATCGACCACGGCGCCGCGCACGGCGGCAATCCTGCCGGCGATGTCCTCTTCCGTGCCCATCTGCGACCTCCATCGCGGTTTGCGCAGGAGGGAAGTCTAGTGACGCACGGGCAGGCCCGACACGATCTATGTCAAACTTTCAGGGCCTCACGGGATGGTGACGGGTCAGATCCGGCGCAGCGGCGCGGCGGCCACGACCGGGCCGGTGGCAACGCCCGCCGGGGCACCGCCGCGCGGTTCCTCGGTGATCGCGAGCGTGGCGTTCACCACGAGATCGCGCAGCCCCTCGTCGATCGGCATCGCGGCCTGACCGTCATGCGGCATCAGCCCGAGCGAGACCGCGTCGCCGCCGTCGCGGATCAGCCAGAGCTCGAAGTCGCGGCCCTCCGGGGGCGGCGCACCCTCCATCGAGACCCGCATCTCGCCGCGCCCGGCGTCGTAGAGCGCGGTGAGACGGACCTCGCCGCTGTCCGACACCATGTTGGACACCCAGAGCGGGCCCGGCGGGCCCGAGACCGGCTGACCGAACCACAGGACTGCCGCGAGGATCGCCGTGGAAAAGGCCGAGGCCGCCGCGAGCCAGCGCCACGGCGAGGCAGCGCGGCTCGGGGCGAAGAGCTGGGCGTCGATGCGCTTCCAGAGCGCGGCAGGCGGGGACAACGGCGCGAGGTCGGCGAGCATCGGATCGAGCCGGGTTTCCCAGGCCTCGACCTCGCGCGCGAAGGCTGGATCGGTCACGAGGCGCCGGGCGGCGTCCTGGCGCTGCTCATGCGCGAGCGTGCCCAGCACGTATTCGCCCGCAAGGGCGATGTCGTCTTCTGTAAGATCGGTCATGACGTCAGGCATTTCCGGAGTTGCAGCAGGCTGCGGCGCAGCCACGTGCGCATGGTGTTGAGCGGCACGGAATAGCGTTCCGAGAGCTCGAGGTAGCTTTCGCCCTCGATATAGGCGCGGCGCACGGCCTCGGCCCGCTCGGGTACGAGCCGGTCCATGCAGTTGTCGATCCGTCGCCCCTCGGAGCGGCTGATCGCCGCCGTCTCGGGGTCGGGGCCGGGATCGGCAAGGCGCTCCGCATGGTCCAGTTCCGCCGTCGCGCCCGTGCTGCGTGTGGCACGCAGCCGGTCGATGGCATGGTTGCGGGTCACGGCATTGAGCCAGGCCATCGCCGAGCCCCGGTCCGGCGTGAAGCGGTCGGCGTTGTGCCAGATCCGGACGAAGACTTCCTGCAGCGCATCCTCGGCCTCGCGCCGGTCCTTGAGCAACTTGAGGCAGATCGCGAAGAGCCGTGGCGAGACCTTTTCGTAGAGCGTGCGGAACGCGTCGCGGTCGCGCAGCGCAACACGGGCCAGCAGGTCCGAAAGGTCGTTGATCGGGTCTATCATGAGGGGATTTGCCGCTCCGCAGAACTTTTGTGCGTCACGTGAAACTATTTTCCTGCGCGCTCCGTCTCTTCAATCGTGAGAATGGCAGAGCGAGGACAGGGTGACAACAACCGCCGGTGTTAAAACAGCCGTCATCGGAAGCGGCATATCTGGATTGGCGACGGCTTGGCTGCTGGCGCCGCACCAGGACGTGACCCTCTTCGAATCCGAGGCGCGTCCGGGTGGCCATGCGCGCACCGTCGAGGTGGACGGCGTGGCGGTCGATACGGGGTTCATCGTCTGCAATCGCAAGACCTACCCGCTGTTCATCCCGCTGCTCGAACACCTCGGTGTCGAGCTGGCGCCGAGCGACATGAGCTTCTCGGCCAGCTTCGGCGGCGGTGCGCTGGAATACGGCACGACACGGGTGCGCGACATGTTCCTGCAGAAGCGCCGGCTTCTGGACCCGTCGCACTGGCGGATGATCCGCGACATTCTCAGGTTCTTCCGGCGCGCGCCGGAAGCCGTGCGCCCCGGCATGAGCATCGGCGAGCTGCTCTACGAGATGGGGCTTGGCGCGGCGTTCCGCGACCGGTTCCTGATGCCGATCTCGGGTGCGATCTGGTCGACGCCGACCCGCGACATGCTCGACTTTCCCGCCGCGAGCTTCGTGCGCTTCTTCGACAACCACGGGCTTCTGACCGTCGACGATCAGCCCGACTGGCTGACCGTCCGGGGCGGCTCGGCGCGCTACGTCGAGGCGATCCTCGGCGCGACACAGGCCAGGCTGCGCCTGGGCTGTCCGGTGCAGACCGTGAGGCGCGACGCGACCGGGCTGCAGGTGGTCACGAAAGACGGCCCCGAGCATTTCGACCGGGTCGTCTTTGCCACCCACGCACCGCAGGCACTGTCGCTGATCGACCGGCCCGACCCGCAACAGCAGGCCATCCTCGGCACCTTCCGGACCGAGGCGAACCGCATGGTGCTGCATTCGGACCCCGGCTTCCTGCCGCGCAAGCGGGCGCTCTGGTCGTCGTGGAACTACGTCACCGAGGGGCGGCAGGTGCTCAGCGAGCGGCCGATCAGCCTGTCCTACTGGATGAACCGGCTGCAGCCGCTCGGCACCGACCGGCCGATGATCGTGACCCTCAATCCCGAGCACGAGCCGCGCGAGATCCACGACGAGGCGATCCTGCACCATCCGCAATTCGACGCGATGACCGTCGACGCGCAGGCCAGCCTGCCCCATATTCAGGGTAGGGACGGGCTGTATTTCTCAGGCGCCTGGACGCGCTACGGCTTCCACGAGGACGGCGTGCTCTCGGCGCTTCGGGTGGCGCAGGCCATGGGGATCGAGTGGCCGCTTGGCGCGGACCCCTGGGCTGACGAACGCCCCGCGATGCCCGCCCCGGGACCATGGCTGGAGGCTGCCGAATGACCGATCTCTGGGACGGCGCCCTGATCGACTGCCGCATCTGGCATGCGCGGTCGGGCGACGTGCAGCGAGAGTTCCGCTACCGGGCGACCTATGTCGCGCTGCCGGTCGATGCCTTTGATGCCAGCCAACTGCCGCTGCGCCCGGACGCGCGCGGGATCTGGTCGATCCGCCTGCGCGATCACGGCGCGCGCGATGGCACGCCGCTGGGCGCCTTCATCCGCGGTGAGTTCGAGCCGGTCGGGCTTGGGCATTGCGATGTCACGCTAGTGACGATGACCCGTTCGCCGGGCTACGGTTTCAACCCGGTAAGCTTCTGGCTCGCCCGCGACGCGGAGGGCCTGCGCGCCGTGCTGGCAGAGGTTTCGAACACCTTCGGCGAGCGCCACTTCTACCTGTGCAGGCATCCCGACAACCGACCGATTGCGCGCAGCGACCGGATCGCGGGCGAGAAGATCTTTCACGTCTCGCCCTTCCTGCCGCGCGAGGGTGCCTACGTCTTCCGCTTCGATCCCGGCCCCGACCGCTTCGGCGCATGGGTCGACTGGATCGGCGAGGGTGGAGAGGTGCGGCTGCGGACCTCGATGGCAGGCCCGGCCCGGGCGATGAGCGCCGCCGCGCTGCGCCGCGCGCAGCTGCGCCACCCGTTCCAGGCGCAGAAGGTCATCGCGCTGATCCACTGGCAGGCGGCCAAGCTTGTTCTGCGCGGCGTCCGGTATATCTCAAAACCCAAACAACTTACCCGGAGAAACTCCGAGGCCAAGGACAGGGTGCCCCGCGATGTTTGAACGTCAGATCGAAAGCCGATTGCTGAACTGCCTCGACAAGATCGAGCACGGCAGTCTCGTGCTCACCACGCCGGACGGGAAGGTCCGCCACTTCGAGGGCCGCCAGCCGGGCCCGGCGGCGGATTTCACTATCACCGACTGGCGCACAGTGCCGGCCGCCGCCGCGCGCGGTGACATCGGCCTGACGGAGGCCTACCGCGACGGCTGGTGCGACACCCGTGATCTTCCGGCCTTCCTGAATTTCGGACTGAAGAACGAGGAGGCGCTCGAGCCCTTTCTCTACGGGCGGGCGTGGCAGTCGCTGCTGGTCCGCGCGCTCTACGTGTTCAACCGCAACACCAAGCGCGGCTCGCGGCGCAACATCTCGGCGCATTACGACCTCGGCAACGACTTCTACAAGCTGTGGCTCGACGAGACGATGACCTATTCCTCGGCGATCTTCGCGCCCGGCGATGCGCAGGCTGCCGATCCGCTCGTGCCGGCGCAGCAGCGGAAGTACGACCGCATTCTCGACGGTCTCGAGGCGTCTTCGGGCAACCTGCTCGAGATCGGCTGCGGCTGGGGCGGGTTCGCCGAACGCGCCCTGCAGCGCGGCGATTTCGCCCCCAAGGGACTGACGCTGTCGCACGAGCAGGCGCAGTTCGCCCGTGACCGGCTGGGCCGCGAGGCCGAGATCGTGCTGCAGGACTATCGCGACGAATACGGCAAGTTCGACCACGTGGTCTCGATCGAGATGTTCGAGGCGGTGGGCGAGCGCTACTGGCCTACCTATTTCGAGAAGATCAAGCACGTGCTGGCCGACCGGGGCCGTGCCATGGTGCAGACGATCACCGTCGCCGACCGCTACTTCGATCGCTACCGCGCCGGCGGCGACATGATCCGCAGCTTCATCTTCCCGGGGGGAATGCTGCCTTCGCCGCCGGCGTTCCGCGAGGTGGCCGCGGAAGCGGGCCTGCGGGTCGAGGATGCGCACGCGTTCGGGCAGGACTATGCCCGCACGCTGCGTGACTGGCTGAGCCGCTTCGACGCGAAGCTGCCCGAGGTGAAGAGCCTCGGGTTCGACGACGGCTTCATCCGGGTCTGGCGCTTCTACCTCGCCGCCTGCATCGCCGCTTTCGAGGTCGGTCGCACCGATGTCAGCCAGTTCCGGCTTGCCCATGCCTGAGCCCGCCCCGCGTATCTGGATCGTCGGTGCCTCTGACGGTATCGGCGCGGCACTGGCCCGCGGCTACGCGAAGCGCGGCGCCCGGCTGGTGCTTTCGGCGCGCTCCGAGGAGCCACTGCACAAGCTGGCCGACGAGATCGGCGGCGCCGAGGTCGTTGTCGCCGATGTCTCGGACCGCGAGAGCCTGCAGACCGCCGCCGACCGCATCGCCGAGGGTGGGCTGCTCGACCGGGCGATCACCCTCGCGGCGCTCTACGATCCCGGCAAGGTCATGGACATCGACCCGGAGTTCGCCGCGAAGATCGTCACGGTGAACCTCACAGGAAGCTTCAACTTCGCCCGCACCGCCGAGCCGCTGCTGCGCGACGGGGGAGAGCTCGTGCTGACCGGTTCGGTGGCTGGCTATTTCGGCCTGCCGCAAGGGCAGATCTACTCGGCCTCCAAGGCGGGGGTCATCAACCTTGCCGAGACGCTGCGCGCCGAGCTCGCGCCGAGGGTCAGGGTCCGGATGATCAGCCCCGGGTTCGTCGACACCCGGCTAACCGAGAAGAACGACTTCAAGATGCCCGCCGTTTTGCAACCGGACGAGGCCGTCCGGCGCATCATCAAGGGTCTTGATGGAAACCGTTTCGAGGTGCATTTTCCGCGACGCCTCACCCTGTCGTTGAAATTGCTGCGGATGCTACCTTACGGGTTGTCGCTGCGGCTGACCCGGAGACTCGTTCAATGAACCGCGCGCTTGCGCCCCTCGTTCTTCTTCTCAGCCTCGCCTTCGCGCTCTCGCCCGCCGCAAGCGGCGGCTTTCCGGGCTTTTCGCCCACCCAGTTCCCCATCGTGCAGTCGCGCTGGCCGGTGCAGCCGGTGGGCTGGGCCTTCTCGATCTGGGGGCCGATCTTTCTCGGTCTCATCGCAAGCGCGGGCTGGGGGCTCTGGCGCCGACGCACCGACCCGCAATGGCAGGCAATGCGGCTCCCGCTGACGGTAAGCCTGGCCATCGGAACGCTCTGGATTGCGGTCGCCAACGTGGAGCCGCTGATCGCCACGGTGATGATCATCTTCATGGCCGCCGCCGCGACCGAGGCGCTGCTGCGGGCCCCGCGCGAAATCGCCGCCTGGGGGCCTGTCGGACTGTATGCCGGCTGGGTCTCGGCCGCCGCCGGGGTCGCCATGGGGGCGGTGCTCAGCGGATATGGCGTGCTGTCGCCGCAGATCGCGGCGCTTGCCATCCTCGTGGTGCTGAGCCTCGTCGGAGTCGCGGTGATCTGGGTCTGCCCGGCGGCGCCAAGCTATCTCTTCAGCCTGTGCTGGGCCTACATGGGCGTGATCGTTGCGGGGCTCGAGCCGCTGAACGCGGCGGTTGTGGGCTTGTCGGGTGTCGCGATCCTGAAGCTCACGGCGCTGTCTCTGGTGCGCAGGCCCGCATGACGGCAGGCCCGCGCGCAGAGCCCGAGGTTTCAGCCGTGGACCCAGCGGGTGATCATCACGCCCGCCCAGGCCGAGCCGCCGGTCAGCGCCGCGCCCCAGAGCGAGTCGGCCACCACCTGGTTCCACGACCAGCCGCGCAGCGTGGCGAGGTTCGTGAACTCGTAGGTGCCGTAGCACATCAGGCCCAGCAGCGCGCCGGCCAGCAGGGCCTGCCCGGGTTTGTCGGCGTTCAGGGCCGGCACCGAGACGAAATACAGCAGCCCGACGATGTAGAAGGCGTAGAAGGCTGCCGCCGGTCCCATGCGCAGCGGGTCGGCGAGCATGTCACCGACGTGGCGCTCGAAGATCGGCTTGATCAGCGTCGAGATGCCGACGGCGTCGACCACGAGGAAGATCAACAGCGTCGAGGCGTAAAGGGTAAGAAGTTGCATGTGGGGTCGCTCCTGCGTTTCCCCGAGAAACGGAGCGTTTCGCCCGAAAGTTTCACCATGACGGCGAGTTGAGGCGATGCGCGGCAGGTGGTCCGGCGCATCGGGTGTGCAAGGGGAGTGTGACATGTCAGGTGTTCCGATCGAGGGCGGCGGCACGCGCGCGGCGCTGAGCTGATGGCGAAGATGCGCCGCAAGGCAGATCTGCCGGTCAAGACCTGCGCCGTCTGCGGACGGCCCTTCACCTGGCGCCGGAAGTGGGCACGCGATTGGGACGCGGTGAAATACTGCTCGGACCGCTGCCGCAGCGAAGCGAGGGCACGGACATGACCGCTGCGCTGCGCTTCGTCCTCGGCGACCAGCTGTCGCGCGGGCTGTCCTCGCTGGCCGATCTCGATCCCGAGAATGATGTCGTCCTGATGGTCGAGGTCGGCGACGAGACCACCTATGTCGCGCACCACCCCCAGAAGATCGCGCTGATCCTCTCGGCGATGCGTCATTTCGCCGAGGAGTTGCGCGATAGGGGCGTGACCGTCGACTACGTGACGCTCGACGATCCCGACAATACCCACAGCTTCTCGGGCGAACTGGCCCGCGCGGTGAAGCGCCACAAGCCCGGGCGCGTGGTCGCCACCGAGCCGGGCGAATGGCGCGTCTGGGAGATGATGGGCGACTGGGAAAGCGACCTCGACCTGCCGGTGGAGATCCTCACCGACGACCGTTTCTACTGCACCCGCGGCGAGTTCGCCGGCTACGTCGAGGACAACAAGACCGGGCGGATGGAGTATTTCTACCGCGAGATGCGCCGCCGCACCGGCCTGCTGATGGAGGGCGACGACCCGGCGGGCGGTGCCTGGAACTTCGATCAGGACAACCGCAAGTCGCTGCCCAAGGGGCTTGAGCCGCCGCACCGGATGCGCTTCCGCCCCGACGAGACCACGCAGGCGGTGCTCGACCTCGTGGCCGGGCGTTTCAGTGACCATTTCGGCGACCTCGAAGGCTTCGGATGGGCGGTCACCCGCGAAGAGGCGCTGCGTGCGCTGCGGCATTTCATCAACGACATCCTGCCGAATTTCGGTGACTACCAGGACGCGATGAAAACCGGCGAGGACTACCTCTACCACGCGCTCGTGTCGCCCTATCTCAACATCGGCCTGCTGACCCCCGACGAGGTCTGCGACAAGGCCGAGCAGGCCTGGAAGGATGGCGCCGCGCCGCTGAACGCGGTCGAGGGCTTCATCCGCCAGATCCTCGGCTGGCGCGAGTTCGTGCGCGGCATCTACTGGACCGAGATGCCGGGGTATGTCGAGGGCAACTACCTGAATGCCAGGCGCGACCTGCCCGCGATGTACTGGGGGGCCGAGACCGACATGCGCTGCATGGCCGAATGCATCGGTGCCACGCGGCGCAACGCCTATGCCCACCACATCCAGCGGCTGATGGTCACCGGCAACTTCGCGCTCCTGGCCGGGGTGGAGCCGCGCCAGATCGAGAAATGGTATCTCGAGGTCTACGCCGATGCCTTCGACTGGGTCGAGTTGCCCAACGTGCACGGCATGGTGATGCACGCCGACGGCGGGCGGCTGGGCTCCAAGCCCTATGCCGCGTCGGGCGCCTACATCAATCGCATGTCGGACTACTGCAAGAATTGCGACTACTCGCTGAAGCAGAAGACCGGCCGCGAAGCCTGTCCGTTCAACTACCTCTACTGGAACTTCCTGATCGAGAACGAGGACAAGCTCGGCAACAACCAGCGGATGGGGCTGATCTACGGCAGCCTGCGCAAGAAGAGCGGCGCCGAACGCGACGAGATCACACGCTCGGCCCGCGCGTTCCTCGACGGCGAGGCCTGGGACTGAACGGCGCGCGCCCAGCTCATTGCGCGGCGCGCTGCATCACGGGATCGAAAGTGTCCGCCACGTCGCTCTCCCGCAGCGAGGTCTCGAACAGCCAGTCGCGGAAGGCCACGATGACCGGTTCGGTGCTGCGGGCTTCCTCGTAGGCGACCGAGTAGATCGTCCGTGTCGGCGATTCGAGGGCGAAGGGCGCGACGAGATCCCCCGCATCGAGCGAGGTGGTGATCATCGCCTTGTATCCCAGCGCCACCCCGAGGTCGTTCTCGGCCGCGCTCATCGTCAGTTCGCAATGGGCGAAGATGGGGCCGCTGGCGGGACAGTCGGGCGCGCGGTCGATGAGGGCGAACCACTCCCGCCAGCCGTCCGCCACCTCGTCGCGGATCAGCGTCTTGCGCAGCAGGTCCTCGGGGCTGCGCAGGTCGGGGTTCGCCTGCAGGAAAGCCGCGCTGCACACCGGCACACGGGTCGAGGACATGAAGGGCTCGACGATCACGCCCGGCACGGGGTCATCGCCCCAGTGGACGATCAGGTCCAGCGCCCCGTTGCGGAAATCAATCGGCGGCAGCCCGGTCTCGATGCTCACGTCGACATCGGGATAGGCGGCGAGGAAGCGCGGCAGCCGCGGGATCAGCCAGCGCTTCGAGAAGCCCTCCGTCATCTTCAGCCGCAGCTTGCCCGAGAAGCTCTGGCCGGACACAGCCCGGGTCGAGGCGTCGAGCATGTCGAGGATCGGCGTCAGCTGTGCGAGATAGCTACGGCCCTGCTCGGTCATTTCCACCTGTCGGACCCCGCGCAGGAAGAGCGCCCGGTCGAGCCAGGCCTCGAGCGTCCGGACCTGGTGGCTGATCGCCGAAGGCGTCACGCAGAGCTCTTCGGCGGCCTGCTTGAAGCTGCCGAGCCGGGCCGCCGCCTCGAAGGCGCGCAGGGCCGGGAAGGGGGGAAGCTTGCGGTGCGCCATGGGTGAAAATCGCTCAGCCGGGGGCGAAATCCTTTCGTTTGTCGGGCCTCTTCACCTCACTCTACGCTGAGTTCACCAAATTTCAAAACCGGAGGCATTCTGATGACCATTTCGAAAACCGCGACGGTGGCGATCATGGCGGCTGGGCTCGGCCTCGTCGCCGGTGTCGGACTCGCGAAGATGAGCGGGCCGAGCGAACACAAGGGGCTTACAGTCGAAGCACTGGGGAAGATCGGGGAAGAGATGATCTCGCGCCAGACCGGGCTCGACGGCTACATGATGCAACTGCGTGAGATCACCATCGCGCCCGGGGGCCAGATTGCCCAGCACAGCCACGAGACCCGACCGGGCCTGGTCAAGGTCGTTTCCGGAGAATGGGTCGAGGGCACGCCAGACGGCGAGTCGACCTATGCCGCCGACGGCCTCGACGGCATCCTTGAGGATGGCGATACCACGCACTGGTTCTACAATCGCGGAGACACGCCCGCGACCGCCATCGTCTGCGATCTCAACCCGACGGGCTGACGGCGGACGATCTCAGGCGGCGAGCCCCTTGTCGCCAAGCGCGAGGAACTTGTCGCGCCGCGCCTTGACCAGCGCCTTGGGCTTCATGCCGGACATGTCGTCGATCATCGAGGCGATGGTCTTGCCCACCGCGTCGATGGTCGCGGCACGGTCCCGATGTGCCCCGCCGAGCGGCTCGGGAATGACATTGTCGGCGACGCCCAGCTTGTGCAGGTCCTGCGCGGTCAGGCGCAGGGCCTCGGCGGCCTCGCGCATCTTCTCGGCGTCCTTCCACAGGATCGAGGCACAGCCCTCGGGCGAGATCACCGAGTAGACCGAATGTTCGAGCATCGCGAGCTTGTTCGCGGTGGCAAAGGCCACTGCGCCGCCCGAGCCGCCCTCGCCGATGATGATCGAGATCAGCGGAACGCCGATCTGCAGGCATTTCTCGGTCGAGCGGGCGATGGCCTCGGACTGGCCCCGCTCTTCCGCGCCCTTGCCGGGGTAGGCGCCGGGCGTGTCGACGAGCGTGATGACCGGCAGGCCGAAGCGGTCTGCCATGTCCATCAGGCGGATCGCCTTGCGGTAGCCCTCGGGGCGGGCCATGCCGAAGTTGCGCTCGATCCGGGTCTGGGTGTCGTGGCCCTTCTCGTGGCCGATCACCATGACCGGGATGTCGTTGAAGCGCGCGAGCCCGCCCATCACGGCGTGATCGTCGGCAAAGCCCCGGTCGCCGGCGAGCGGCGTGTATTCGGTGAAGAGCGCTTCGATGTAATCCTTGCAGTGCGGCCGGTCCGGATGCCGTGCCACCTGGCATTTCCGCCAGGGCGTCAGCTTCTTGTAGAGATCCTTGAGAAGATCCTGCGCCTTGCGGTCGAGGGCCGCCGCCTCGTCCTCGACGTGCATTTCCTCATTGCTCCGCGCCATGTTGCGCAGCTCTTCTGCCTTGCCTTCGATTTCGGCCAGCGGTTTTTCGAAGTCGAGATAATGCGTCATTGCCCGGACACTCTTGTTATGCCGGGCCTATATGGCGTCTGAGCCGCCGGGATGCAACAAATCAGCCTTGCACGCCGTGGCGGAAGCCGCGGGCATCCGCCGTCAGCCGACAAGTGCCGGCAGCAGCGAGGCCACGAGCAGCACGGCCATCGTCCAGTTGAAGACCCGCAGCCGCCGCGGCCGGTCGAGTACCCGGCGCGCCTCGCGCCCGAGCACCGTCCAGAAGGTCGTCGAGATCACCGACATCACCACGTAGACGCCCGCCACCCAGAGCACCGACGGCAGGTCGCGGCTGGCGGCGTAAAGCGTGATCGCGCCCAGCGCCATGGTCCAGGCCTTGGGGTTCACCCACTGGAACGCCGCCGCCTGCAGGAAGCCCAGCGGTCGTCCGCCCTCGGCGCGAGATTCTTCCGGAGGCGCCGCATGGGCGATCTTCCAGGCGAGCCACAGCATGTAGACCGCCGACACCGCGAGCAGCACGGTCCGCACGGCGGGCCAGCGTTCGAACACCTGCATGACCCCGAGGCCCACGAGCAGCACCATCAGCGGGAAGCCGAGGCCGATGCCCATCATGTGCGGCACACTGCGGCGCAGACCGAAGTTGGCCCCCGAGGCGAGAAGCATCAGGTTGTTCGGTCCCGGCGTGATGACCGTGACGAGCGCAAAGGCCGAAAGGGCAAGAAGAAGATCCAGTGTCATGGCGCAATGATTGCCACGTGAGGTGCCGCCAGAGATTGCGAAGTGCGGCGACTGAGCTGTATGATTGCAACTTATGGCCGGATTGGACGACATGGACCGCAGGATATTGCGCGAGCTTTCGCGCGACGGGAGGATCAGCAACCTCGCGCTTGCCGAGCGCGTGGGCCTGTCGCCCTCGGCCTGCCTGCGCCGCGTGGCGGCGCTCGAGACATCCGGCGTCATCCGTGGCTACCGGGCCGTGCTCAGCCCCGAGAAGACCGGAACCGGCTTCACCGCCTATGTCACCGTGGGGCTCAGCGCCCACACCAAGCCCGCGCAGGAAGCCTTCGAGCGCGCCATGGCCCGCGCGCCGGAGGTGCGCGAGTGTCACAACATCACCGGTAACTGGGAATACCTGCTGCGGATCGAGGCCGCGGATCTCGCCGCCTACAAGCATTTCCACACCGAGGTGCTCGGAACGCTGCCGCAGGTGAATGCCATCACCTCCTACGTGGTGATGGGGTCGCCCAAGGACGAACGCGCCTGAGGCGGGGGCGCTGCCCCCGCACCCCCGGGATATTTCCGGCCAGAAGAAACCGCTGGCGTGAGGCCGGGTCTCCGGGCGCCACACCCTGTCTTCTCCGGTTCGGAAAATACCCTCGGGGGAGTCGCCCGACGGGCGACGGGGGCAGAGCCCCCGCCGGCATCGCGGTCAGATCTGCCGGACGGCACCTTTCGAGGCCGAGGTCGTCAGCGCGGCATAGGCCTTGAGTGCCTTCGAAACCTTGCGCTTGCGCTGCTCGTCCGGACGCCAGCCGATATCGTCGCGCTTCAGGCGGCGCTCGGCGAGCACCGCGTCGTCGACCGCGAGGTTGATCTTGCGGTTGGGGATGTCGATCTCGATCGTGTCGCCCTCTTCCACGAGGCCGATGGCGCCGCCCTCGGCCGCTTCCGGCGAGACGTGGCCGATCGACAGGCCCGAGGAGCCGCCCGAGAACCGGCCGTCGGTGACCAGTGCGCAGTCCTTCCCGAGGCCCTTCGATTTCAGGTAGGACGTCGGGTAGAGCATTTCCTGCATGCCCGGGCCGCCGCGCGGGCCCTCGTAGCGGATCAGCACCACGTCGCCGGGGTTGATCTTGTTGGTCAGGATCGCGCTGACCGCGCTGTCCTGGCTCTCGAAGATGCGGGCAGGGCCGGAGAAGACGAGGATGCTCTCGTCGACACCGGCGGTCTTCACGATGCAGCCTTCCTCGGCGATGTTGCCGAACAGCACGGCGAGGCCGCCGTCCTTGGAAAAGGCATGCTCGGCGTCGCGGATCACGCCGCCCTGCCGGTCGAGGTCGAGCGTGTCGTAGCGCATCGACTGCGAGAAGGCCGTGGTCGAGCGCACGCCGCCCGGTGCGGCACGGTAGAAATCGTGCACGCTCTCGGAGTTGGTGCGTGAGACATCCCAGCGGTCGAGCGCGTGGGCCATGGTCTCGGCGTGGACGGTGTGCACGCTGTTGTCGAGCAGACCGGCGCGGTCGAGCTGGCCGAGGATCGCCATGATGCCGCCGGCGCGGTGCACGTCTTCCATGTGCACGTCGTCCTTGGCAGGCGCAACCTTGCAAAGCACGGGCACGTGCCGCGACAGTTGGTCGATGTCGGACATGTCGAAGTCGACCTCGCCCTCGCTGGCGGCGGCGAGCAGGTGCAGCACCGTGTTGGTCGAACCGCCCATGGCGATGTCGAGCGTCATGGCGTTCTTGAACGCGTCGAAGGTGGCGATGGAGCGCGGAAGCACGGTGGTGTCGTTCTGCTCATAGTAGCGCTTGGCAAGGTCGACGATCAGGTGGCCGGCCTCGACGAACAGCCGCTGGCGGTCGGAGTGGGTCGCCAGCGGGGAGCCGTTTCCGGGCAGCGACAGGCCGAGCGCCTCGGTCAGGCAGTTCATCGA
>MDTG01357890.1_pt1 | contig 57359 bp, 54 predicted proteins | sample 811421 | NCBI WGS metagenome assembly MDTG01 (sample SAMN05326645, study PRJNA326480) | marine metagenome | isolation source: seawater | place: Pacific Ocean: South East | collected 2011
CTACGGTTGTCAATTCAGACATGGCTCATCTCCTATCTCAAAGCTCGGCGACAAGTTTTTCAACAATGTCGCTTTGCGCGCTGGCGTCGATTTCACGTTGAAGGATCTGCTGTGCACCAGCAACAGCCAGAGCTGCTACCTGCTTACGCAGTTCCTCTTTGGCACGATTGCGTTCAGCTTCGATTTCGGCATAACCTTGCGTGATAATTTTTTCGCGCTCAGCATGACCACGTTGCGTTTCCTCATCAACAAGTTGATTGGCGCGCTTTTTGGCCTGCTCGACAATTTCCGCTGCTTGTGCTTTCGCTTCTTTCAATTGCTCAGTGGCTTTCGCCTGAGCAAGTTCTAAATCTTTCTCGGCACGCTCAGAAGCTTCAAGCCCATCGGCTATTTTCTTCTGACGCTCTTCAATTGCTGCCATGATCGGTGGCCAGACTTTCGCCATACAGAACCACACGAAAACGATGAACGCAATTAATTCGCCGATCAGAGTAAGGTTGATATTCACAACCGCTCCCCCTCTATTCGTTGATAAAAGTTATTCGGTGCTTAAACAGCAAACTTTGCGCTTTCAACGAACAATAGGAACAAGGCAATAGCAACACCGATCATCGCGATCGCATCGATCAGACCCGCTACGATGAACATCTTAACTTGCAGTGTTGGTGCTAGTTCTGGTTGACGAGCAGCAGACTCAAGGAATTTACCACCCAGCAGACCGAAACCAATCGCAGGACCTAATGCACACAGGCCGATCAGGATGCCAACTGCAATGTACAGATTACCTAAAATTTCCATAGTTTTTTCACCTTTAAGTTTGGAAGTTAAATATTAAAAAGTTAGTCAATCAAAAATTAATGTTCTTCGCTGGCCAAGCTCAGATACACGATGGTCAACATCATGAAAATGAACGCCTGCAAAGGAATAACCAGTAAGTGGAATGCCGCCCAGATAAAGTGCAGAGGTAGCTGCCACAGACCCATCGTGCCTGCAATCAGGATGAAGATAAGTTCACCTGCGTACAAGTTACCGAATAGACGAAGTGATAACGACAGTGGCTTAGCCAGCAGCGATACCAATTCCAAAACAAAGTTGAACCAGTACAACCAAGGTGTGTTGAATGGGTGGGCATACAGTTCTTTTAAGAAGCCACCTACACCTTTGATTTTGATACTGTAGAAAATCATCAGAATGAACACGCCCAGCGACAATGCGAAGGTCATGTTAACGTCAGTGGTAGGTACCACTTTCATGTAGACGTGATGTGGATCATAGCCCATTGCTGCGCCAATTTGCTGCGCTGCCCAAGGCAGGAAGTCAACCGGAACTAAGTCCATCAGGTTCATCAGCAATACCCATACAAAGATGGTAAGTGCTAATGGTGCGATGAGTGGGCTCTTACCGTGGTAAGTCCCTTTTACTGTGTCATCCACAAACTCAACGATGATCTCAACCGCAGCCTGGAACTTACCAGGTACACCAGCTGTCATAGACTTAGCTGCTTTACGGAAAAGATAAAGGAAGAGTATCCCTAACCCCACAGACCAGGCCAGCGTGTCGACGTGAACGGCCATAAAGCCTTCGCCAACAGTAGCATTGGTCAAGTGGTGTTGAATGTAACCGCTAACGGTTTGTTCGCCACCAGATGCTGCCATTTTTTTTCCCAAATTATCTAAAGTTAAAAAATGCTGTGCTCTGCCCGACGAAAAAACGTCTGTTCAGTTGGTCAGGCAATCATCGCGTTGTAATTAATTATTTGTTGTTTGCTTACGCGCGATGTAAATAAATCATTCCGGGCCATTGCGCGACTAATGTCACAATGTAGCCGATAAACAAGGGTAACACCTGCACATTTGTGTGCTTAAATACCCAAGCAAATATCAAAAAGGTGAACAACAACTTAAGTGCTATTCCTTTGCGAAAACTCCGCACGACCAAGTCGTTCTTGGATGCACCGGCGAATCTGAATGCAAAAAAGGCAAAAATGCCAGCCGGTACAATATTCGCTACAACGCCTACCAGCGCATCGAGGCCGCTGTCCAGGCTCATCAGGATGGCAACAATGCCAGAGGCAACCACACCAGCGCAACTCTGCAAGAGTAGTACTTTGAGTGCCAAATGTTGACCTTTAGTACCGATACGTTTAGCTGCTTGCAAAACCCGCTCGCCATCACTGAATAAAAAGCGTCAGAAGTATACTGTTTTGGCGATTAAATTCAACTGTAAAAGGCATTCTGAAGGTTATTCTGAAAATTTACCAGCCCAATATCAGAAATATAACAGGGGGGACCTAAGACTATTGTCTTAAAAGCGCATCTGGTAAGGCCTGTATCAACCTACTTGATGCGCGATAAAATGCCGTCCAGCTGGTCGAGATCATTGAAATTGATGGTGAGTTTGCCTTTTCCTTTGGCATTGTGATCAATTGACACCTGCGCACCCATTTTTTCAGAAAGTTCCACTATTAAACTTTGTACGTCAGGGTCGATTTTCTTTTCGGGCTTAGGCGGCGTGGGTTCAAGTAACTTGCGCACCAGTTTTTCAGTGTCGCGGACGGTTAACCCTTTCCCTGAAACGACCTGTGCAGCATCAGACTGTGCTTCGCCATCGAGGGCCAGCAGGGCGCGCGCATGTCCCATTTCGATATCGCCATGCTCAACCAGCAATTTAACGTCATCGTTTAGGTTGTTCAAGCGTAGCAGGTTCGTAATGGTGGTACGTGATTTCCCTACCGCTTCAGCGACCTCAGAGTGCGTAAGCTCAAATTCGTTCATTAACCGTTCCAGCGCCTGAGCTTCTTCCATGGCGTTGAGATCTTCACGCTGGATATTCTCAATTAACGCTATAGCCACAGCCGCTTCATCAGCGACATCTTTAATCAAACACGGTACTACATCCAATTGCGCAAGTTGCGCAGCACGCCAGCGACGCTCACCGGCAATGATTTCGTATTTGTTTTCGCCTACGGTGCGAACCACAATGGGTTGAATAACCCCTTGTGAACGGATAGATGACGCCAGCTCTTCGAGCGCTTCCGGCGACATATCTTTACGCGGCTGGTACTTGCCAGGCTGCAAAAATTCAATGGGGAGTTTACGCAGTTCGCTTTTTTGCGCGTTGCCGGCTTCTTCGTCCTGGCGGGATGTTGACTGACTGGTTGCAAGTAATGCGTCCAGACCGCGTCCGAGTCCTCTTCTTTTTGCTGACATAATTTCCTCAATGCCTGAGTATGTGTTTACTAACTGGCCTTAGCAGGCATATCACTGTGTTTATCGCGTCGTCTTAGAATTTCACCGGCCAGGGCCAGGTAGGCTTTTGCGCCTGTAGACGACTTGTCATAGTACATCGCCGGGGCACCAAATGAAGGCGCTTCCGCCAAGCGAACATTACGAGGGATCACGGTGCGGTATACCTGTTCACCAAAGTGGCGTTTCAATTGCTCGGAAACGTCATTGGCTAATCGATTGCGTGGATCATACATGGTTCTGAGCACGCCTTCTATCTTCAGTTCCGGATTTACCACAGACGCCAGCTTTTGAATGGTGTCCATTAACGCCGTTAATCCTTCAAGTGCGTAATATTCGCACTGCATGGGAACCAGAATCGAATCGGCTGCAGCCAGCGCGTTCACCGTAAGCAGGTTAAGCGATGGTGGGCAATCGATAAAAATAAAATCGTAATAGTCGCGCACTGAAGCCAGCGCATTGCGCAAACGAACTTCGCGAGCAAACTGCTCCATGAGCTTGATTTCAGCTGCGGTCACATCTCCGTTGGCAGCAATCAGATCATATTTGCCTGATGTTTGCTTGATAATGACTTCGTCAACCGGCTTATCTTCAATCAAGAGCTCATAACTGGTGGCATCCACATCGTATTTGTCTACGCCACTTCCCATCGTAGCGTTGCCCTGAGGATCCAGGTCAATCAACAATACCTTGCGCTTGGTCGCCGCCATTGACGCGGAAACGTTGACCGCTGTGGTGGTTTTACCGACACCACCTTTCTGATTTGCAATCGCAATGACTTTAGCCACGGTTAATCCCAGTTATGATTTTTGCACGGTTAGCAGGTGACGCTCACCCTCCAGACCAGGAATGGTAAGCTTTACAGAGTGTGTTACAGCAAAATTATCGCCCAGCTCTGCAATTTCTTCTGCCGGATACTGACCTTTGAGAGCCAGAAACTTACCCTCTGAATCTACCAGATGCTGACACCAGTGCAACATATCTTTTAACGACGCAAAGGCACGGCTCAACACTGCATCATAGTACTGCTCGGGCTGATGCGCTTCAACCCGGCTTTGAATTGGCGTAATGTTATCCAGCTTCATCTCGAACGCACATTGCTTCATGAAACGCACGCGCTTGCCGAGGCTATCGAGTAACGTGAAGTGCTTTTCCGGATACACAATCGACAACGGAATACCGGGTAAACCGGGTCCGGTACCCACGTCGATCAGGTTTTCACCGTCAATGTGCGGCGCTACAGCGAGGGAATCCAGGATATGCTTCACCATCATCTGCTCGGGATCGCGCACAGAGGTCAGATTGAACGCCTTATTCCACTTGTGTATACGCGCAACGTAATCAATTAATTTTTGCTGTTGTTCGCTGGTAAGCGTGAGATCCATTGTCGACAAACCGTCAGACAGGATCTGATGTAAAACCTGATGATCAATACTCATTTATGCGGACTGCTTTTCGTGTTTGCGCAACAAACCGTGCTTCTTCAAGTACACCAGCAATAATGAAATGGCTGCTGGTGTAATGCCGGAAATACGCGCCGCTTTGCCAATGGTTTCCGGTCGAGCGTCAGTAAGCTTAGCCACCACTTCATTGGATAAACCTGAAATCTTGCTGTAGTCAAAGTCAGCGGGCAACAAGGTATTTTCGTGTCGCTGGGTCTTGGCAATTTCATCCTGCTGGCGTGCGATATACCCTGCGTATTTGATTTGAATCTCAACCTGTTCTGCCGCAATCGGGTCTTCCAGACCTGGTCCAATGCCTTCAATGTCCATCAGTGCGGCATACGTCATTTCAGGACGACGAATCAATTCTTCCAGCGAATGTTCACGGCTTACCGGGTTTTTCAACAAGGTATTTAGCGCGGGCACTGCTTTGTGATCCGGGTGCACCCATTGACCGCGCAAACGCTGTTGCTCTTGCTCAACGGCTTCGACCTTGGCATTGAATGACGCCCAACGTGCGTCATCCACCAGCCCTGCTTCACGGCCAAGGGCGGTTAAGCGCATGTCAGCATTGTCTTCACGCAGCAACAAACGATATTCAGCACGACTGGTGAACATACGGTAGGGTTCTTTAGTCCCCATGGTAGCCAGATCGTCAATCAATACACCCATGTAGGCCTGATCGCGGCGCAGGATCATGGGATCTTTGTCTTGTACCTGTAGCGCAGCGTTAGCACCGGCGATAAGCCCTTGCGCACCGGCTTCTTCATAACCGGTGGTACCGTTGATTTGTCCGGCAAAGAACAACCCGTCAATGTACTTGGTTTCCAGTGTTTGTTTGAGGTCTCGCGGGTCGAAGAAGTCGTATTCAATGGCATAGCCAGGTCGAATGATATGCGCGTTCTCAAAGCCGCGAATAGAGCGGACCAATGCCATTTGCACGTCGAACGGTAAACTGGTTGAAATACCATTTGGGTAAACCTCAACGCTGTTTAGTCCTTCCGGTTCGACAAAGATCTGATGCGATGACTTGTCGGCAAAGCGATTAATTTTGTCTTCAATACTCGGACAATAACGTGGCCCAATGCCTTCAATAACGCCGGTATACATGGGCGAGCGGTCCAGACCACCGCGAATGATCTCGTGGGTTTGCTCATTGGTGTGCGTTATGTAACAAGGGATCTGACGTGGATGCATGTCACGGTTACCCATGAATGAGAACACCGGTGCAGGATCGTCACCTGGCTGCGGCTGCATCACACTGAAGTCCAGTGTACGAATATCTAATCGTGCAGGCGTACCGGTTTTCAGTCGGTCCACACGGAACGGCAGAGCGCGTAAACGGTCAGCCAGGGCAATGGATGGCGGATCACCTGCGCGACCGCCTTTGTAGTTTTCCAGACCAATGTGGATCGTACCACCCAAAAACGTACCCACCGTTAATACCACGGTTTTAGCACGGAATTTTAGCCCCATTTGGGTTACCACACCGCATACGCGATCGTTTTCTACGATCAGATCGTCACAACTTTGTTGGAACAACGTCAGATTCGGTTGGTTTTCAACGATGGTTCTGATTGCCTGACGATACAGGGTACGGTCAGCCTGGGCACGGGTTGCGCGAACGGCTGGGCCTTTGCTTGAATTCAGTGTACGAAATTGGATCCCACCCTGATCGATCGCCAGTGCCATAGCGCCACCTAATGCATCGATCTCTTTAACCAAATGACCTTTACCGATCCCACCAATGGCAGGATTACATGACATTTGGCCAATCGTTTCTATGTTGTGTGTAAGCAGCAAGGTATTAACGCCCATGCGTGCAGCTGCCAATGCGGCTTCTGTACCTGCATGACCGCCACCAACAACGATGACGTCATAATCTTGTTGATAAAACATTGTAACCTCACTAATTACGTAACATAGCGTGGGAAAAAAGGGCGCGTATTTTAGCTGAGTTATTGCATAAAGAAAACGGTTAAATTTTCTTCATTTTTTCTGTGTGATGCAAGAACACGATCGGCTATCTATTAGAAAGGATCTGTATAGATCTTTTATTTTTATATTTATATAGCAAGGCCAGATCTGTGTATAACCGCCTTTTCCTATTTAATTACATATTGTTACGCGATCAATAAGATCTGGAATACCCCGATCACAAGTACAGTGTGATCCTGTGTATAAGGGGCGCTTTTATCCACAATCAGATTACTCCCCGATCTTATCAAAACAGAGATCAAAGCTTGTACACAACTAGTCTGCAGAGGTTATGCACAGCAGTGATCTAGCTTTGATCTAGTTGGGGATAAGTTGTTGAATAGATCAGTTATCAGATCGCACCAATGTTGATCTTACGCGGTGTGTAGCGCGATCTGAGTGTGGAAAAGAGTTATTCAGATCAGACGTTAATGATCGCGAGATCAGATCGTCTTTGGTTCGACACTATTTTTGAGAACGGTGATGTTGTATTTTAAATAGTGATGTTTTTATCGTTGGTTTATTGCCTGAAAGTCATTATTTTATTGTGGTAGACCCTGAGTTCACGGTGATTTACGTAATAGTTGTAGCTAGGTAGATAAGTAAAGGCAGATATTGATTTATACAACAGTATTGCTTGCTCAATGGCTGACAGGCCTTGTAAACAAGGGGCTAGCACGTTGTTTGGTGGAAATGGGGAAATGGAACTGAGGCCCACAAGACGCTCAGGAGAGTGTTAGGGGCCTGGAGATTGACTTAACGCAGTTAATATTAGCTTAGCGTACCTGGTTTGGCTGATACTGCTGTTTGGGGCTGAGGTCTTCTTCGTCCAGCGTTAGGCCAGTGCGACGGCTTGGGCCTGAAAATTTGACCTTGTAGGTGTCGTATTCTTTAATCGATTCAAAGCAGTAACGGCCAAGTGCATGTTCCAGATCGCCCAGAGAGTGGTTGGTGATCAAGATACAATTTTTCTTGTTAACCAGGCGCTGCCTAAGCAGATTACCCAGCCAGCTTTGTGCGTTCTTCTTTAAAACGGTTTCATTTACGCACACTTCGTCGAGGATCAGCATGTCTACATCAAGCAGTTCCTGATTGGCTTCACGGAATTTCTGGCCGATATTGTCCTGAGCGCTGAAATCATAAGCGGCGTAGCGCATTTCCAGCAAACTGGATAACTGTCGGTACAACACCGTGATCTCAAACTGTTCAATAAGCTGATGCGCAATGGCCCCTGCAATATGGGATTTGCCGCGTCCGTAATCACCATAAAAGATCATCATATGCGAGCCCGCTTCCCGCCAGGCTCTGTCTTCGTGTGCGGCAATAAACGACTGTGCAATGCTCACAGCTTCTATAACGTCGTCGCTGTCTTCAATCAGATTGTTGAATGTCCAGCGCGGGTTCAGGTCAGAACGGCCGTGCAGGGCGTCGATACGCTGTCGCTTACTTTGCTGTTGAAGCTGATTTATTTCCTGATTCGCCTTTGCTTCGTACTCTTTGCGTAAGGTCTTGTAATCAATGTATTCAGATTCATTGGGCACGGGTTTACCCAGTGCTTTAGCGAGTGAATTTAATCTGTCTTTAAATGAATCCATAGCGATCAACGATTGTTAGATTTATTGGCATATTTAGCCACCAGTTTACGCGCATTATCGTCGGCTTCAATGCCTGCTTCAACTTTCACGATCTGATTCCCGACTTTCTTCACTGCCTGGTAGCCTTTGGCAGTGCGACGGGTTTTTAGTGAATGCACGAACTTTTGGGTCCATTGATAGGCACTCAATACCACTTCTGGCCGTCCTAACCAGTACGCGACAAACTCGCCGGTGTCTTCCTGTTCGTAGTGGGTATCGATGAGGCCAATCAGGTTGGCTAACTCATTAAATACGTTTGTCTGAGGCTGCCAGTTAGCGTGCATAGCATGTCGTTGCTGATGCAGTGAGGCGTACTCTGGTTGCTCATGCGTAAGGGGTAACAGCAATCGCTCGCCGTTCAGTGATGCCTCAAAAGACAGCGATTCTGGAAGAGAAACCAGTCCTGCTTGTGCCAATTGTTCAATAAGCTGATTGATATCACGTCCCCGGGTAAAGGGACCGTCGTTCGAATTGCCATTTACCAGCGTTAGCAGCGATTTGTACTGGAGTGGGGCGCTGACCATCGTATTGGTGTTTACCGTAGGTCTTAAGCCGAGGCAATACAGTACACGTGCGTCGTTTGACAGCGGTGATGTTAATGCGTTGAGCTCGGCCTGGGTGTACATCAGTCCAGGGTATCCAAAATAGGTTCGAACCATTCAATGGCTTTGTCTTCAGGAATCGGGTGATGCAGCACGTCTATTAACAGGGGTTCAGACATGACTTTTGCTCCACCGTCATTCAGCAGTTTTTCCATTGCCATAGCGCCGTGACAAAACGTATCGTAGCTGCTGTCACCCAGGCCAATGACGAACGCTTCCACATCTGACAGATCTTCATCTTCCAGTTGTTTAGCAAAAGGCTGAATGTTTTCGGGTAAATCGCCGGCACCGTGTGTTGAGGTACAAACAATCCAGGTGGTGTCGTCGTCGATATCATCGATATTTGGCTCCAACAGCACACTGACTTTGTTGCCGCGTTCGCGGATAAGATTTGCTATTGCGTCGGCAACGTATTCACTGGCGCCTAATACAGAGCCAACCAGCAGGGTGAAATGACGATCCATAAAACTCCTGATAAACAAGTTTGTCGTCTTAGATAATGGCGGGAGTATATCAATAGCCTGCTATTTTGTTTAGCAGGCTTTGTGAATGAGGCGATTATTTGCCGATACAAAACGATGAGAAAATACGCCCCAATAAATCGTCGGAGCTAAACTCGCCGGTAATTTCGCTGAGGTGTTGATGCGCTAGTCGCAATTCTTCTGCCAGCAACTCGCCAGCCAGGTTGTCGTGCAACTGTTGTTCACCGATTTGCAGATGTTCAAGGGTATTGTCGATGGCATCGATGTGACGGCGTCGCGCAATAAACTGACCTTCGGTGGTGGTGTCGAGGCCCATGCTTTGCGATAAATGATCGCGTAACAGTTCCACGCCTTGTCCGGTATTGGCTGATAGCGAAATAACACTGAAAGGGCCGTGCGGGGTATCTACCTGCTGCAACGTAACGTTGTCGCCGGAAATGTCCGCCTTATTGCGGATCACTGTCACCGGCATGCCTGCTGGCAAACGTTGCATGAATTCTGGCCAAATCTGGTATGGGTCGATATCACTCGATGTGGTGCTATCTACGACAAACAATACGCGATCGGCATCGTTAATGGCTTCCCAGGCCCGGGCTATGCCAATTTGTTCGACCTTGTCCGGGCTATCGCGTAACCCTGCCGTATCGATAACATGCAAAGGCATACCGTTTACGTTGATGTGTTCTTTCAACACATCGCGAGTGGTGCCGGCAATATCAGTAACGATGGCGCTTTCCCTGCCTGCCAGGGCATTGAGCAGACTTGATTTACCGGCGTTTGGACGACCGGCAATGACCACCTGCATACCTTCGCGAAGCAGGGTACCTTGTTTGGCTTGTTCGCGAATGTGGTTGACGTCGCGAATTATATCGGCCAAATCCTGGGTGACCTTGCCATCAGACAGAAAATCGATTTCTTCGTCAGGAAAGTCAATGGCTGCTTCAACGTACATACGAAGGTGGATGATGGCTTCGGACAGGGTGTGAATATGTTTTGAAAAGTCACCCTGTAGCGACCTGACTGCGCTTCGTGCGGCTTGCTTGGAACTGGCGTCAATGAGATCCGCAATCGCTTCCGCCTGAGCCAGATCCAGTTTGTCATTTAAGAATGCCTGTTCACTGAATTCACCGGGGCGTGCCAGTCTGACCGACTTAATTTGCAGTATGGCTTCCAGCAGCATGTCCATAATAACCGGACCGCCATGGCCCTGAAATTCCACGACGTCTTCACCGGTAAAGGAATTTGGGGCTTTGAAGTACAGGGCAATGCCCTGGTCGATGACTTCCTGATTGGCATCGTGAAAGCCGGTGTAAGTCGCAACACGCGGCGTGAGCTCCACATTCAGCAACGCTTTTGCCACGTCGAGGGCTTTAGGACCGGATACGCGGATAATACCCACGCCGCCACGGCCTGGCGGCGTAGCCTGGGCAACAATGGTGTCGGTGTGAGTAGTTTGCATACTGAATTAATCGCGGAAGTTATTAAACTGGAATGGTTGGCCGAGGTCGGCCCCTTTTACCAACGCAATGGCTTCCTGCAGGTCATCACGTTTTTTGCCGGTCACGCGCAACTGGTCGCCCTGAATGGCCGTTTGTACTTTTACTTTCGCGTCTTTGATCAGCTTAACGATTTGCTTGGCAACCGGCTGTTCAATGCCTTCTTTAAACGCAATGACCTGACGGTAGTTCTTACCGGTTTGCGTGTGAGGTTTGCAGTCGATTGAGGCTGTATCCAGACCGCGCTTTGCACATGCATTACGGAACATGGATTCCATTTGTTGCAACTGGAATTCGGCTTGTGCATGCATGGTGACTTGTTTGTCTTTGTATTCGAACTCAGCTTCTACACCGCGAAAATCAAAGCGCGTCGACAATTCGCGGTTTGCGTTTTCGGTAGCGTTTCTGACTTCTTCCATATTGATTTCTGACACAATATCAAATGATGGCATGAGGGTTTCCTTCTTATTAAACAAAGCCCGCAAAGGCGGGCTCGTTCACAGTATCTGTTATACGTACAGATACTGTGGATAAATGGATGACGCTGGCGTACTTATTTATTAATACCGCGTTTTTCCATAGAGGCATAAATCATTTTAGCCTGTATCAGCGTGATCACGTTACTGATCAACCAGTAAAGTACCAGACCCGCCGGGAACCAGATGAAGAAGATACTCATCATCACAGGCATCCATTGCATGATTTTTTGCTGCATAGGGTCGGTCATGGTAGTGGGTTGCAGCTTTTGCAGCATCCACATACTTGCACCCGTTAATACCGGTAGTACGAAGTAAGGGTCCATTACCGACAAGTCAGTGATCCACAGAATAAAGCCAGCGTGACGCAATTCCACACTCTCCAGCAATACCCAGTACAGCGCCAGGAAAATAGGCATTTGTAACAGCAGTGGGAAGCAGCCACCCATCGGGTTAACTTTTTCCTTGCGGTACAGTTCCATCATCGCCTGAGACATCTTTTGGCGGTCATCGCCAAATCGGTCTTTAAGCTGTTGCATCTTAGGCGCCAGGTTGCGCATTTTCGCCATCGACTCATATTGCTTCTTGGTGAGCCAGTACATGGCGCCTTTTACGATGATAGTGATCAGGATAATAGCAACACCCCAGTTACCAACCAGGTCATGCAGAATCTGGAGTAATTTGAACAGGTACTTGGAAATCATCCACAGTGGGCCGTAGTCCACGGTTAAATCCAGGCCTCGGGCAAGTTCTGCCAGTCTGTCCTGATCTTTCGGACCCAGGTACAAGGTGCTGCTCAGTGTAAGAGCCTGACCAGATTCAACAGTGGAAGAAGCGCCTTTGTAACCAATAATGGCGTATTGGCCATTCACCATAAGGCTGTACAAGGTGTTTGTTTCATCTTGTGGCGGCACCCAGGCTGACACAAAATAGTGCTCCAGCATACCAACCCAGCCACCTACCGTGGTTTCACGTAGCCTTTCGTCTTCAATATCGTCGAAGCCGTATTTGTTGTAGCGGTCGTCCTGAGTTGAATAGGCAGCACCACGATACGTTGGCATAAACATGTTTCCGCCTTTCTGTTCGGCGGTGGTTTGTTTTAGCTGTGCGTATTGTTCGAACTGAGCAGGCTGACCAGAATTATTGGTAATGGTGTATTCAACCTTCACGTCATTGCGGTCGCGATAAAACGTAAAGGTTTTGGTTACGCTGATACCGGCATTGCTTGACCAGGTTAATGGAACAGACAGTGAATCACCTTCCAGATCGTAATGCGACGACGCTGCCTGATACAACGGGCGGCCTGAAGCGTTACCGTCCGGACCATCACGTCCAACCAATCCACTTTGCGCTACATACAGTCCGTTCGCAGGGCGAAGCAAGCTGTAAGGCTCGTCAGAGTCCTGAGTAACCGGGAATTTCAACAAATCAGCTTCTACTACATCACCGCCAACCAGGTTGATGGTGAGGTCCAGAGTATCTGTTGTTACTGTGATAGTGCTTTGCGAGGCACTTGCTGAAGCCTGCACCGCAGGTACATCATCGCTCAGCGCCAGTGGCACATCTTCGCTTCCGGTTGAAGGAACAGAGGTACTGGCTGAAGGCACGCCGGCTGCTACTTGTGTGGTGTCTTGAGCAATCGGTTCAATGGGCTTAGGACCGTAGTCTTCGTGCCATTGTTGCCAGAGTAAAAAGCTGACAAACGCGAGTGCAATAATGAGAATACTTCGTTGCGATTCCATACTGGGCTCTTTATTTTGAGTGTTTGTTATGTTCGTTGTGGGGTACTGGGTCGTATCCACCTGGGTGCAAAGGGTGGCATTTTAATATGCGTTTGATAGATAACCAACCGCCAATTAACAATCCGTGTGTTTTTAATGCGCCTAAGGCATAAACCGAGCAACTGGGATGAAACCGACATCGCTGTCCTAGCAGTGGAGAAATAAACCACCGATAGAAATAAATGATAAGTAGTGGAATCGCAATTAATGCGAATTGCAGCGCTTTGCGAGCTTTTTCCATAACTTGTCCAGTACCGCATAGATTTCATCATTGGTTAAATTGTCTGCACCGGTTTTGCCAACCACCACTATATCAATATTGGGAAGCTGTTGGGTGCGATGACGAAAACTTTCTCGAATAAGTCGTTTGATTCTATTTCGCTGATTTGCTTTGCGAATACGCTTTTTGGCTAAGGTAATGCCAATGCGGGGGTGACCTAATTGATTAACTCTACCAAGGACGGTAAATGTTGGAGAAACAGCGGGAGTAGCGTTGTCGAAGACAAATTTAAAGTGGGAGGGAGTAAGAAGCCTTAACTCCCTGGAAAACTGATTTTCGCCCACTTTTGGTAAATACCATTAAGCAGAAAGGCGAGCACGACCCTTAGCACGGCGGGCTGCAAGTACTTTACGACCATTTTTAGTCGCCATACGTGCACGGAAACCGTGAGAGCGTTTACGCTTTAGGTTGCTCGGTTGAAATGTTCTTTTCATGACCAAAGTCTCACTTATCGTGGTTAAACATACTTAATGCATCACGATAAAAATCTACCGCACTGCAAAAGGACGCTGAATTCTAGAGATCTAAAGGGCTTATGTCAATGCCAACCGCAGTTAAATTAACCAAATATGCAGTTTATTTTTATGTGGCGGCGAGTCCTGGAATCTGGTTTCTGTGAATAACTCATTAGTCAAGTGAAATTATCCACAGATTTATTATTATTTTGCTTGATTTTGAGGTTGATCTAATGTGGATCCTGTACTGATCGCCTATACAGGATCATGGATCTAATTTATGCGATCCAGATTGGGTATTTTGTTTTTTCTTTATTAAACATAATATTAGCGATTTTGGTATAGAATTAATTCACGATCCGGATTTACATTGGATCGAATAAGTAAGATAATCCACAGGCTGTACGCAAAGATCGCGAATTTTGCCAAAAAGCAGTAATAAAAGACATCTGCTTGTCACGTGATCCCTTACGCAGAATAAACTCTGAAAATCAATAAAATTAAAGCCCTCAGCTAGAACGGAGCATAATAATAATATGTCTTTATGGAATCAGTGTCTGGAGCGTTTGCGCCAGGAACTGCCGACTCAGCAATTTGTGATGTGGATAAGACCACTCACATCGGAACAGGACCACACTGCTGTTACCTTGTATGCTCCGAATCGGTTCATCCTTGATTGGGTGCGTGAAAAGTACCGTGACAAGATTAATCAACTGTTTAATGAATTCGCAGGCAGCGATGCGCCACAGTTGCGGTTTGAAGTTGTTCAGCGTCGTCCGGCTACGGCTTCCGGTACTGTAAACGCTGCGCAGTCAGCACAACCTTCTTCTGGTGCGACGCCAGCGATCCCCAGATCGTCGGTGACTAATGCGAATAATATGCAGCCTGCTCCGTCATTAGGTCAGCCTGTTCAACAACAGTCACCACCACCTCAACACGTTGTTACTACACCACCAAGTCAGCCTAAGCCTGTCGTTAACAAGCAACCGACAGCCGCAAAAGTGGTGCCGATTCCGGAAGGGGTGAGTCATAAGAGCAACATTAACCCGAACTACCAGTTTGACAACTTTGTTGAGGGTAAAAGTAACCAGTTGGCGAGAGCAGCAGCGAGTCAGGTAGCGAATAACCCAGGCGGTTCTTATAATCCTCTGTTTATCTATGGTGGTACGGGTTTAGGTAAGACGCACTTATTGCATGCGGTAGGCAATGGCATCATGAACAATCGCACAGATGCCAAAATTGTGTACATGCATTCAGAACGGTTTGTACAGGACATGGTTAAAGCGTTGCAGAACAACGCCATTGAGGACTTCAAGCGGTTTTACCGGTCTGTCGATGCGTTGTTGATCGATGACATTCAGTTTTTCGCTAATAAAGAACGGTCTCAGGAAGAGTTTTTCCATACCTTTAACGCCTTACTGGAAGGCAACCAGCAAATCATACTGACATCAGACCGCTACCCGAAAGAAATTGATGGGGTAGAGGACAGATTAAAATCTCGCTTCGGCTGGGGTCTCACGATTGCAATCGAGCCACCCGAGCTGGAAACGCGCGTTGCGATTTTGATGCGCAAGGCGGCAGAAAACAATATTCATTTACCTAACGAAGTCGCATTCTTTATTGCTAAACGTTTGCGTTCAAATGTTCGTGAACTGGAAGGGGCACTAAACCGGGTTATTGCTAATGCAAACTTTACTGGTCGCCCGATTACTATCGACTTTGTTCGTGAAGCGCTACGCGATTTACTCGCGCTGCAAGAAAAGCTGGTTACGGTTGATAATATTCAGAAAACGGTGGCTGATTATTATAAAATCAAAGTATCTGATATCCTGTCTAAACGACGTAGTCGTAGCGTTGCTCGCCCAAGACAGGTGGCAATGGCGTTGGCCAAAGAGCTAACAAACCATAGCTTGCCAGAACTGGGTAATTTGTTTGGTGGCAGGGATCACACAACGGTACTGCATGCCTGCCGTAAAATAGAGCAGCTAAAAGAAGAAAGTCATGATATAAAAGAAGACTATAAAAACTTAATCAGAACACTGTCTTCTTAAATCTATCACTAACAAAGGCGAGATAAGAATTCGATGAACTTTACCATCAGCCGGGAAAATTTCTTACAACCACTGCAACTAGTGTCTGGTGCGGTTGAAAGACGTCATACACTGCCGATACTGTCTAATGTACTTATTAAGGTTAGTGAAGGCGCACTATGGTTAACCGGTACAGATTTAGAGGTGGAGCTCATCTCTAGTGTTAAATTAGAGGGTGATTTTACCGAAGGTGAAATTACGGTACCGGCTAAGAAGTTATTTGATATTTGCCGTGGTTTATCTGAAGGCACAGAGATCAATTTTTCGCTTGATGGTAACAAAGCCCTAATTCGAGCGGGTCGTGGTCGTTACACGTTATCCACCTTATCTGCCAGTGACTATCCAAATCTGGAAGACTGGGAAGGTGAATTAGAATTTGAAGTCTCCGGTGCAAACCTGAAACGCCTTATCGACAGTGTTCAGTTCTCGATGGCTCAGCAAGACGTTCGCTATTACCTGAACGGTATGTCTTTGGAAACAGAAGAGCATCTGGTTCGCACGGTTGCAACAGACGGTCACCGTCTAGCGTTATGCCGCATGGAATACACTGAAGCGACACTGTCAGCACGTCAGGTTATCATCCCGCGTAAAGGTGTGCTCGAAATATCACGTTTGATCGAAGACGACGATAAGCTGCTGAAGATTCAGATAGGTGCAAACCACATTCGTTTGTTTTCGTCTGAATTTATTTTTACCAGTAAGCTAGTAGACGGTCGCTTCCCTGACTATCGCAGAGTGCTACCTAAAGACGGTGATAAAGTCATTATTGCGAAAAAGGACGTACTGAAAGACGCGTTTTCTCGTGCCGCTATTTTGTCTAACGAGAAGTTTCGTGGCGTTCGTTTGAACATATCTTCTGGCGAGTTAAAGATTACTGCTAACAATCCAGAGCAAGAAGAAGCCGAAGAGATTGTAGATATCGATTATGATGGTGATTCGTTAGAAATTGGTTTTAACGTTGCTTACTTAATCGATGTACTGAATTCTCTGGTATCGAATGACGTTAAAATTAACCTGACTGATGCTAATTCCAGTGCGTTAATTGAAGATGCTGCAGACGATGCAGCGTTGTATGTCATCATGCCTATGCGTCTGTAATTCAGGCCACATTTATCCTATATCAAAATGCCCATTGTGATTTGAAATGAGTTATTCAATGACAACGGGCATTTTTTGTTTAGTGAATCCCACTATATTCTTTTTATCAAATGTATTTAGCCGGAGTGGTTTGTGTTACTGACTTCTCTAGCTTTAACGACTTTTCGCAATTTCAATTCAGCTTCTTTGACGCCTTCGCCATCGTTGAGCATTATTGTCGGCAAGAATGGCAGTGGGAAATCTTCCTTACTCGAGTCTATCCATTATCTTGGATTTGGACGTTCTTTCAGAACCAACAAGCATCAATCTGTGATTCAACGCGAGTCCAATGCCTTTACAATTTTTGCTCAGTGTGAAAATGAAGAAGGGGACGTGTCTAAGATTGGCCTAACCCGAAGTTTGTCTGAACAGTTTCAGTGCAGCATAAATGGCGAACATTCTAATCGACTGAGTGATTTAGTTAGCTTGTTGCCTGTTCAGCTATTTACACCACAGAGTACAGACCTGGTGATTGGTTCTCCGTCTGAACGTCGTCGTTTCTGTGATTGGGGATTGTTCCACGTGGAACAATCTTATGCTGGTCTCATGAAGCAATATGCAAAAGTATTAAAAAATAGAAATGCATTGTTAAAGGTAGGAATCACTCAATCTAACGATAAGGAACAGATTGCGTACTGGGACCAGCAGTTGTGTATATTGGGAGATCGCATCGATTTACTGCGGAAATCCTATGTGGAACGCTTAATTCCGCTATTTAACCGCACTTGTGAGCAATTTCTACCTGAGTTTTCCGTAGAAATTTCGTATTATAAGGGGTGGGAAAAAGACCGCAGTTTAAACGAAAGCCTGTTGAATAAAATGGCTTATGATTTAAAAATTGGACATACTTCGGTTGGTCCTCACAAAGCCGACCTAAGGTTTAAAGTGAATAGTGTGCAGGCCCAGGAGTTGTTGTCCCGAGGACAATTGCGAATGGCCGTAGCAGCTTTACAGTTGTCGCAAACAAAACTGTTTACTCAAGAGACGCAACGCCATGGGGTATTCCTATTGGATGACATAGGCGCTGAACTTGATGCAGACAAAAGAGAAAGATTCATTGATGGCTTAATCGAGACGGGAACACAAGTATTTGTTACCGCCATTGAGCAAGAGCAACTTGAAATTGTGAATAAATATAAAGACAAAAAAATGTTTCACGTGGAACATGGTAACGTGAGCGAGGAGTAAGAACTAAATGTCAGAACAGAACAGTTATGATTCTTCCAGTATTAAAGTTCTGAAAGGACTGGATGCCGTAAGAAAGCGCCCTGGTATGTATATTGGTGATACCGATGATGGTACAGGCTTGCATCACATGGTGTTCGAGGTTGTAGATAACTCTATCGATGAGGCGTTAGCAGGTCACTGTTCCGAAATAAACGTGCAGATTCATACAGACGGTTCTGTCTCTGTTTCTGATAACGGTCGTGGAATACCAACCGAAATACACCCAGAAGAGGGTGTATCTGCTGCTGAAGTTATTATGACTGTACTGCACGCCGGTGGTAAATTTGACGATAACTCTTATAAAGTATCGGGTGGTTTGCACGGAGTAGGTGTATCGGTTGTAAATGCGCTGTCTAGCAAATTGAAGCTGACTATTCGCAGAGCAGGCAAAACTCACGAGCAAGAATACCAGCATGGTGTACCGCAACAGCCATTAGCTGTTATTGGTGATACCGATAAAACCGGAACCAGTGTTAGATTTTGGCCAAGCAGCGATACGTTCTCAGACACCTTGTTTCACTATGATATTTTGGCAAAAAGACTGCGTGAGCTGTCTTTCCTTAACTCTGGCGTCTCAATTAAATTGCGTGATGAGCGTGATGGTAAGGAAGATCACTTCCATTACGAAGGCGGTATACAGGCTTTCGTTGAGTACCTGAACCGAAACAAAACACCAATTCATCAAAAAGTATTTCATTTCTCCAGTGAAAGAGAAGACGGTATTTCTGTTGAAGTTTCTATGCAATGGAACGACGGCTTCCAGGAAAATATCTACTGCTTTACCAACAACATTCCTCAGCGAGACGGTGGTACTCACTTAGCTGGCTTCCGTGGTGCTTTAACGCGTACCCTGAATAGTTACATGGAAAATGAAGGCTTAAACAAGAAAGCAAAAGCATCAACCAGTGGTGATGATGCCCGGGAAGGTTTGACCGCAGTTGTATCGGTAAAAGTGCCCGATCCGAAATTCTCTTCACAGACTAAAGATAAGCTCGTTTCATCAGAAGTGCGTCCTGCAGTTGAAACCGCAATGAATGAGAAGCTGGCAGAGTTCCTGTTGGAGAACCCAACAGAGAGTAAAATCATTGCAGGCAAGATCATCGACGCGGCCCGTGCTCGTGAAGCAGCACGTAAAGCCCGTGAGATGACTCGCCGTAAAGGTGCACTGGATTTGGCTGGCTTACCCGGTAAGCTTGCTGACTGTCAGGAAAAAGACCCAGCCCTTAGCGAACTGTACATAGTGGAGGGTGACTCTGCAGGCGGTTCAGCAAAGCAGGGCCGCAACCGTAAGAACCAAGCTATCTTACCGTTGAAAGGTAAGATCCTGAACGTAGAAAAAGCACGATTCGATAAAATGCTGTCGTCGCAAGAAGTCGCAACGCTGATCACAGCGTTAGGCTGTGGTATCGGACGTGATGAATACGACCCAGAGAAACTACGCTATCACAGCATCATTATCATGACCGATGCTGACGTGGACGGTTCTCACATCCGTACGCTACTGTTAACGTTCTTCTATCGTCAAATGCCTGAGATTATCGAACGTGGTTATGTTTATATCGCTCAGCCACCTTTGTATAAAGTGAAAAAGGGTAAACAAGAGCAGTATCTGAAAGACGATGATGCGCTTACTAATTACCTGACGTCCATAGCGGTAGATGGCGCTGAACTGTACACAGCGGAAGGTGCTCCAGCTATTAAAGGCGTTGCACTGGAAAGTCTGGTAAATCAGTACCAGGGCATTGAGAAGATGATTGCGCGCATGCATCGCGTAATGCCACCGAGCTTGTGGTACAAACTGATTTACACCAAAACATTGTCTACCAGTGACTTGAATAATGAAGAGGCACTGAGCGCGTTCGCTACCGAGTTTACAGACGCACTGGCTACTCAGGAAACAGATGGTGCCCTGTACAAATTCGAGATCAAACGTGACCAAGAGCGCAGTGAATTCTATATCTCCATCATTATGCGCATGCACGGTATCGACTATGAGTACAACTTAGGTCGTGACTTTATCGAATCCGCTGAATATAAGCGTATACGCGAACTCAACGACGCCATCAATAACATGATGGAAGAGGGTGCCTATGTTAAGCGTAACGAGCGTACAGAGCCTGTGAGCCAATTTAAACAGGCTCTGGATTGGTTAATGAACGAAGCGAAGCGGGGGCAGTATATTCAGCGCTATAAAGGTCTGGGTGAAATGAACCCTGACCAGCTTTGGGAAACGACAATGGACCCGGAAAGCCGTCGTATGCTGCAGGTAACCATTGAGGATGCAATTGGCTGTGACCAATTATTTACAACCTTAATGGGCGACCAGGTTGAACCACGCCGTGCCTTCATTGAAGCCAACGCGCTTAACGTTGAAAACCTGGATGTCTAGCAAAGCGATTAGCATCAGCACAACCTAATAAACAATGTAAATCAAAGCCCGGCTAGTAAGTCGGGCTTTTTTTGTCGACCACATCACTAAATGCGCCTTTTACTGACATAGTCATCTCCCCCTAAGCGTGCTTAAATAACTCAAATAATCAAAAACAAAACGACTTGGAACTTTTATGGCTACATTAAGTGCTTTAAATAAGGCTGTGGTTGCAGCCTGTTTAACCGCTGTAACAATGGGTGTGTCATTAGACACACACGCAGAAAATGCAACATCGTCTACACACATTACGGGGAAATTTGAATACTGGCCGGGTACGCAATACAGCCAACAAATTCCAACAACAGAGGCTGTGTTGGGATACCAGATTGGAGAACGAATTTCACGCCATAGCGACATGGTTAAGTATTTTGAAGCCTTGGCCAAAGCCGCCCCTGATCGCATAAAACTATTTAATTATGCTGAAACCTGGGAAGGGCGAACCCTCATCTATGCAGTAATAGGCAGTAAAGAAAACATCGCCAACTTAGATAGCTTTGCTGAGAAAATGCAAAAGCTGACGTCACCAGACTCGATTAGTAAAAGTGAAGCGAAGTCACTCATCAGTTTATTACCCAGTTCCGTGTGGTTAGAGCACGGTGTGCATGGAAACGAAATCAGCAGTACCGATGCAGCAATGCAAACTGCTTATCATTTGTTGGCCGCACCGCAAGATCCGGTGAATAAGACTATTCTTGAAAACACTCTGGTGTTTATCGACCCACTGCAAAACCCCGATGGTCGCGCGAGATTTGTTAGCCGTTACTATTCGACTGTTGGTTTGAGCCCCAGTGATGATAGGTTGAGTGCGGAGCACAATGAACCCTGGCCACGAGGCCGAAGCAATCATTACCTGTTCGATATGAACCGCGACTGGCTAGCCATCACACAGCCAGAGACAGCAGGGCGGGTAAAAGTAATAAATCACTACAAGCCTACCGTTGTTATTGACCTGCATGAAATGGGTGGTGACGACAGCTATTTCTTTGTACCTGCGGCCCAACCTATTAATCCGCATATGCAGCCTGACCAACTAGCCAATAATGTGCTTATTGGGAAGAACAATGCTAAGCATTTTGATGATTTTGGGTTTAGCTATTTTACCCGTGAAGTCTACGATGGTTTTTATCCGGGCTATGGCGATAGTTGGCCAACATTCTATGGCGCGTCGGCGGCAACGTATGAAGTTGCGTCTACCCGAGGTGAAATCTTCAAAACCCGTACCGGCGAAATCAGGCACTATCGCGATACAGTACAACGTCATTTCGTTGCCGCAATAAGCACGGCAGAGGCAACGGCGGTAAACAGAGAAAAAATCCTAAACGACTTTTATGACTATCAGGTAGACGCCGTTGAAGCGGGTAAAAAGGACAAGAAGGAGCGTACCTTTATCCTACCAAATACCCGTGACGTAGCGGGAACACATCGCCTGGCAACATTAATGGCCCAGCATGGTGTTAAGGTGCAACAGGCTACCGAGGCTTTCAAAGCCTGTGGTGAACGCTATCAGGCCGGTGCGTATATTATCGATACCGCTCAACCCAGAGGTCGTTTCGTTAAGACTACATTTACCCAACAGGTTGACATGCCCAAAGCGTTTATTGATGAGCAGGAGCGTAGACGCGCCAGAAAGCTCAGAGACGAGATTTACGACGTAACGGGATGGTCATTGCCTCTGATGTTTAATATCGACACAGCACGCTGTGGAAGAAGCGTAGAGGTAGAGAGCCGTATTGTTTCTGCCGACGATATGCTGACTCAGCCGTTTACCAATCCGGACGCAAAAGTAGCTTATCTCGTTCCCTGGGGAGACATGGCGGCGGGGCGATTTTTAACCGCTGCATTGCAAGCAGGTATCTCTCTTAAAAGCGCGGATGAAGCGTTTAGCATGGGAGATAAACATTACCCGGCAGGTACCTTGGTTATTGAGCGCCACGCAAACGAATCAACGTTGCCAGGGCTGATGCAAACACTTGCTGAACAAACCGGCGCAAGGATTGAAGGCGTTGATACAAGTTGGGTAACCAAAGGGCCGAGCTTTGGTAGCGATAAGACTATCCAGATGACTGCCCCGAAAATTGCCATGGCTTGGGATGAGCCTACCAGTTCTCTCAGTGCGGGTAATACGCGCTTTGTCATTGAGCAGCAGTTCAACTATCCGGTTACGGCCATTCGTGCTGACAGGTTACGCTGGGCTGATTTGAGTCAGTATCAGGTACTTATTCTACCATCGGGTAACTACAGTCGTGATTTAGGAAAAGCAGGCGCCGACAATATTGGTAGTTGGGTAAGCCGTGGTGGCGTGTTAATTACGCTTTCAAATGCAACGCAGTGGGCTGCCAGTGAATCCGCTGGTCTTCTCGATGCGAAGCGGGAATATGCGTACAGTGAAGAAAAGAGCAAATCAGCTAAAGACGGTAGTCTGGTTGAAGGGACCCATATTGAATCAAAAGACGGTTTAATTGATGCCATTGAAAATGACAAGGACATGCCAGATAGCGTGGCGGGTGTGCTGGCCAATGTAGAAGTTGATCAGGAACACTGGTTAACAGCGGGCGTGAATCCGAGTGTTGTGGGCATGGTGTATGGCAATGACATCTACGCACCGGTGAAGCTCGAAAGCGGCAAAAACGTCGCTTGGTTTGCGTCGAAAGACAATGTATTAGCCAGTGGTTACTTATGGGAAGAAAATAAACCCCAACTGGCTTATAAACCGTTTTTAATTCATCAGCCGCACGGAAGAGGGATGGTCATCTCATTTACCCAGGAGCCGACATCACGTGCTTATCTTGATGGACTCAATGTGATGTTCCTGAACACTATCTTTCGGGGAGCTGCGCACGCGAATCCGGTGAGATAGGTTGGCGCTAAAAGTACGAGACAGAAAAAATAAAAGCAGGCCGTTGGGTAACCAACAGGCCTGCTTTTTTATATTTCAGTTAATATCACATTCCAAAAAGCCGGCTGGCCTCAGGGTAATTTTGATACCGTTAGCGCAATTCCACTTGAGCGTTGGCCCTCTACGGCAAAACGGTATGTGCCCGTTTTACCCGGCGTGAATTGCAGATTTTCAGCATACTCGCCGCAAGTGAGGATCACTTCTTCATTAACTGCAACGGCATAACCTTTGTAACTGCTGCCGCAAGTCTGTTCGGTAGTCCAGGTTGCATTTGAGAACTTAAAGTCATAAGGCTGTTGGTCCGCAATTAATTCTACATCTACATACCAACCCTTTGCTGACGCGTTGAGTTGATAGCGAGGCTGGGCCTCCCACCAGTTAAATACACCGCGCAGATACCAGTCACTGAAAACTATTTCAGGCTTCTGTGGCGTAAAAATGGGGTATTGTGAGGTTTGGGAACACGCCGAGAGAATCATCAAGGGTGAGAGTAATAACCAACGTTTCTGCATTACAACTCCGAAACTGTGTTGAGTAAGCCCGGTGGTATGTTATTACCGTTACTTCCGGGCTTACTTAAAATTACGCGTTTAAGCCGTGACTTACTTTGCTAGTAAAGACACGTCAGCGGTGGTTAAGAACAGTTCTCGCAAGGCTAATAATAACGCCAGTCGATTTGCTCTTACGGCTTCGTCATCAGCCATTACCATCACGTTGTCAAAAAACGCATCTATACTTGGACGTAAGGTGGCCAGCGTGTTTAGTACATAGCCGTAATCACGTTCGCCAGCGGCTTTATAAATACCGTCGCTGATCGCTTTAATATCACTTGCAAGTTGCTGCTCTGCAGCTTCCTGAAGCAATGCGTTGTTCACACTGGCATCACCTTTCACATTGTTCTTGGCAAGGATATTGGCAACACGCTTATTAGCAGCGGCCAATGCTTCAGCAGCGTCATTGGACTTGAATTCAGCAACGGCTTTAACACGCGCCAGGTAGTCAGTAGGTTGAGTCGGACGACGCGCTGATACTGCCTGAATCACATCAATCTCGATGTTCTGGTCCTGCAGCAACGCATTGAAGCGGCCCAGAATAAAATCAACCACCTGTGTTTGGGTGTCAGTATTCGTCAACTTATCACCGTAGATGCTGACAGCTCGGGCAATGATATCTTCCAAATCGATGACCAGAGATTTCTCGGTAATGATACGAAGGACACCAATTGCGGCACGGCGTAGGGCAAATGGATCTTTGTCGCCTTTAGGCAACTGGCCAATACCAAATATACCTACCAGGGTGTCAAATTTATCAGCCAACGCGACAGCGGCACTTTCCAACGACGACGGTAACACGTCGCCGGCAAAGCGCGGCATATACTGTTCATACAAAGCGTTAGCAACGACTTCTGACTCACCGTCATGCAGAGCGTAATACTTACCCATGACACCCTGTACGTCAGGGAATTCCATAACCATGTTGGTCATCAGATCGGTTTTAGACAATAAACCCGCACGGTTTGCTTGCTGCTCATCAGCGCCGATAACGCTCGCAATGTACCCAGACAAAGACGCAATGCGATCTGATTTGTCTTTCAGTGTGCCCAGTTGTTTCTGGAATAACACAGTATCCAGCGAGTCCAAACGCGACGCCAGAGTTTGCTTTTTGTCGGTGTTAAAGAAAAACTCAGCATCGGCCAGGCGAGGGCGGATAACCCGTTCGTTACCACCAATTACCTGACTAGGATCCTGACTGTCGATGTTGCTGACAAACAGGAACTGGTTGGAAAGGCTACCATCGCTGTTTAGTAAGGGCACATACTTCTGGTCATCCTTCATGGTGTAAATAAGTGCTTCTTTCGGCACATCCAGGAAGGTTTCGTCAAAGCTGGCCTGCATAACAACCGGCCATTCTACCAGTGCGGCAATTTCGTTGAGTAAATCTTCATCGTAGTCAGCAGTAAGCGACAGTGATGCTGCGCGTTCGTTTAGCGACGCTTCAATAACACTGGCTCGGGCTGCAAAGTCGGCAACCACAAAATGATCCTGCATGGCTGATAAATAATTATCGGCGTGATCCAGTTCAAAACGCGGCTCACCATGGAAACGGTGACCTTGCAAGGTACGCCCGCTGCTCAATCCCAGCACGGCAATATCAATTAACTCGTCGCCATAAAGTGCACACAATGTGTGAACCGGACGAATAAACTGCGTAGTGTAATTACCCCAACGCATTGGCTTGGGAATAGGCAGCTTGGAGACGGCTTGCGTAACTATACCTTCCAGCAGTTCTGCAATGCCTTTACCCTTTACCGACGCTTTGTAGAGTAACCATTCACCTTTGTCGGTTGTCAGTCGCTCTGCGTCTTCAACGGCAATACCGTTACCGCGTGCCCAGCCTAATGCGGCTTTAGTCGGCTGGCCTTCCGCATCGAATGCAGCGGCAACAGCCGGGCCACGTTTTTCGACGACTTTGTCTTGTTGACTGTCTACTAATGCTTCAACACGCACGGCTAAACGGCGTGGAGCGGCGTACCAGACCACACTGTTAAACGACAGTTCTGCCTGAGTAAGCGCTTCTTCGATATTATTGGCAAAACTACTGCCCAGTTGCATCAGGGCTTTTGGTGGTAGTTCTTCTGTGCCTAATTCTACTAATAAATTCTCGGTACGCACCGTTACTGCTCCTTCTGGCAAAGCGGGAATCCAAGTGCTTCACGAGCCTGGTAATAGGCTTCTGCACAGGCTTTCGCCAGGGTTCTGACTCTTAAAATGTAGCGTTGTCTTTCTGTCACTGAAATGGCGTGACGTGCATCTAACAGGTTAAATGCATGGGATGCTTTCATAACCTGCTCATAGGCAGGCAAAGGCAGGTTTTGCTCAATCAGATGCTGGCTGGCCGCTTCGCATTCGTCAAACGTGTTGAATAACGCGTCTACGTTTGCGTGTTCAAAGTTGTAAGCTGACTGCTCAACCTCGTTCTGATGGAAAACATCACCGTAAGTTACAGTTCCCATAGGGCCGTTAGTCCACACCAGATCGTAAATACTGTTTACGCCCTGAATATACATAGCAAGACGTTCCAGACCGTAGGTAATTTCACCGGTAACGGGCTTGCATTCAATACCACCAACTTGCTGGAAGTAGGTGAACTGAGTCACTTCCATTCCGTTCAGCCACACTTCCCAGCCCAGACCCCAGGCTCCCAGTGTCGGCGATTCCCAGTTGTCTTCTACGAAGCGAATATCGTGTACAAGCGGATCAAAACCCAGCTCTTTCAGCGAGCCCAGGTACAGTTCCTGAATGTTGTCAGGCGATGGCTTCAGCATTACCTGGAACTGATAATAGTGTTGCAGGCGGTTTGGGTTTTCGCCGTAGCGGCCATCAGTCGGACGTCTGCACGGTTGTACGTAAGCGCTGCTAATTGGCTCCGGGCCCAAAGAACGCAAAAACGTCATGGGGTGGAATGTACCCGCACCCACTTCCATATCCAGTGGTTGAATAATAACGCAGCCTTGTCTGGCCCAATAATCCTGTAAGGCAAGGATCAAACCCTGAAATGTTTTAATATCGTACTTGTGCATACATTAACGACTATAACTGACTGATGACTAAAAGGTGGGTTAGTATACAGTCTGAAGGCCTGTGAATGTAGGCCTAAGGGTGGATTTAATCGGCTGAATTGCCCATTTTTAGGGCTTTTTTAGTACTGGCTTGTTATTCTGCCGTTACACAAAACATCTTCGTCAGTTTGATATGGCCTGGGAGGGCTTTATGACAATTACACGCTGTGGTTGGGTATCGGATGATCCAATCTATCAACAATACCACGATGAAGTGTGGGGGCGACCTGAATTAAACGACCAGCAACTGTTTGCGAAGTTGTGTTTAGATGGTCAGCAAGCCGGACTAAGCTGGATTACCATACTGAAAAAACAGCCTGCCTTTGAACAGGCTTTTCATCAGTTTGACCCGGCGAAGGTCGCAGCAATGACTGACGACGATGTGGAAAGGTTAATGACCAATAAAGGCATTATTCGTAGCAGAGCTAAGATTAAGGCTATTATTCAGAATGCCAGGGCCTATCTGACCCTTACAGAAACACAGTCATTTAGTGATTTCATTTGGCAGTTTACCGACCATAAAACCATCGTGAATCGATGGGAGGACTACCGCACTGCGCCCACGTCCACATCGGAATCAAAAGCCATGGCGAAAGCGCTAAAAAAGGCGGGCTTTAAGTTTGTAGGGGAAACGATTTGTTATGCCTATATGCAAGCCGTTGGCATGGTCAACGACCACACCGTCGACTGTCATTGTTATAACAAAATTTGCGAATTGGCCAGAGAGGGCTGACGCTCTTCACAATATTGTATGATGGCGGGAAGTTCACGCAACACGACTGACTCGTGTTGTTCTTCAATGATTTCCCGCGCTTTGTCTTCGGCAAATCGCTGCTTTTTGGATAGCGCTTTGCGGTCGTCCAGAATAGCAAAACCACTGACTTCAACAAACAATGCGTGCATCGCCGGGAACTTAGCCTTGTAGTCTACCGGTGTTGTTTCGGGCAGGGCCGCAAACAACCGGCAAATACGAATAGCGCCTTCAGACACATTACACTGTTGCTGCTGCATAGCGCGTGAAATGGTATGGATACTTTCGAAAATGGTTTCCATACGCTGCGCTCGCGCTGCCTGTTGCTTCTTAGTCTGTGCTTGTAACTGGAATAACAATTTGCCGGCGTAGACACCCAGTGCCGCAATAATTAACAGACCTATTGAGGCCAGCACATACCACATCATCATTACGTGTTACCTGGTGTAGTCGTCTATGTTGATTGAATCGAGTTTGTCGAAGTCATCCAGATCATCATCGTCGTCTTCATCTTCGTCATCACGGATACCCATGAGGTCACATAAGATGCGATGGCGAGCCATTTTCTCATCGACATAGCGTTGCTGTTCTGCGGTCAGCGTCTTGCCTTCGTCCAGTTTGTCCAGCAACGCCGACAAGCGACCATCAGCTTCCAACGCAGCTAATTCTTCAGCGGGTGTTGCATATTTGCGTTGCGCGGGTTTAACCGGACTCTTAACCAGCTGCACCGGTTTTTTACTGCCGTGGCGAGGATCTTTTGATACTGCGCCGCTACTGGTTTGAGACTTTGTCGTCTCTACATTGTGGCGACTGCCTGGCGGCTTGCCCTTGTGTTTTTTAACGCGACCGGAAGATTTCTCATGTACGTAGTCCGGGTCTTTTCTGACACCGATCAAACCTACTTTGCGCGATTTTCTTTGTTTAGCCATACACTTTGTATTCGTCTTTAAGCGTGAATGTATGCATTATACCCTGATATCACTCAGGCTTCTGCATCAATACGATGTCGTTAGCGGGAAATATCACATTTAGGTTGTGAGTCTTGGCCAGCCAGCTGAATGTCTCAACCGAGAAAAAACTAACATGAGTGGGATCATTCTTGTAATGCCAGTTGGCAAAACGTTGTACATCCAGCACGCGCTTGGTCATTATTCCCAGCCAGCCTCCGGGTTTGAGCAACCTCATCCAGTGCGCCCATTCTTTGGCCGGGCTGTGAAAATGCTCAATAGATTCCGTCGCCGTTATAATATCGTATTGGTCTTTTTCAATAGCCTTCGGACCAAAAAAGGGATCATAACAGTCCATGCTGAAACCGGCTTCCTGAAACAGGTGAGCGAGGGCCGGACAGGGGCCTGAGCCATAATCCAGCATGGTCATGTCGGTACGTAAGTGAGGGGCAAGGCAATCGAATAGACGGCGCAAATACGCCAGATAGCCGTCGTCTTCCAAAGTGTTTTCATGTAACTGATATTCAGCCAGCTCTTGTGACTTATCGGGCAGACTGAGTGGATCGACAAACACCAGCGCGCAGGGCTGACAACGATAATAGTCGCGACGCTTGTCTTTGTGAAAGGCGTAAATATGCTGACTGTTACAGAGTGGGCAAGATAACTTCATTCTCGACAACCAATAAAAAAGGCGATGGTATCACACCATCGCCTTCAAAAATGAGTGTCAGATGACACCTCTCCCGTTAGTGCACTTCTCTGTGCGGCTGGCGTCCTGCAGTGTGCTCCCCTTATTTTTCTTTTTCACAGAGCTAATTTTTGTTTTGGGTCTTCCTGACGCTTTATGAGTCGTCCTGTAATGTATTTAATATTGTTGTTATTAGAGTCGGACTGTTTCACAACAGGTTTCACGACGCCAATTAGAATACACCATTTGTCTAAGATTACAACAATGAATGTTACAAAAAATTAACATTCGCTGTTTATCAATAACTTAGTGTAGACCTGCAACGTAATTAGACAGGATCTCAATGTCTTCATCGGTCAGCTTAGAAGCGATGTCGCGCATCATACCGTTCATGTCGTTATGACGTTCACCCGCACGGAACGCTTTAAGTTGCGCAGCCGTGTACGAAGCGTGTTGACCACTGATGTCCGGGAAGCCGGCTAACTGCATGCCGTTACCCTGAGGACCGTGACAGGCGATACACGCTGTTACACCACGAGCGGCATCGCCACCGCGGTACAATGCTTCACCCGGCGCTACGAAGTTTTCAGGTGTAGCACCTGGTTTGGCTTCCTGGCTGGAGAAGTATGCTGCCAGGTCGGCAATATCCTGGTCACTCAATGCAGCAGCCATTCCGTTCATTACCGCGTTGTTACGGCCTTCTGCTCCACCGGTGCTTGACGCCAGGCGGAATTCAGTTAACTGCTTAACAAGATAATTCTCGTGTTGTCCTGCAATCTTAGGGTTAAGTTCGATCATGCTGTTTCCATCAGGTCCGTGACAGGCAGCACAGACAGCTGATTTGGCTTTACCAGCATCCGGGTTACCTTCTGCCTGAGCAGCTGCGGTAAGCCCAAAGGTTAAACAAACCAACAAACACAGTTTTTTCATAATAATTCTCTTACAAGGATCCGACGGTCTTATTGATATACGTGATATCATGCGTATTTTACACATTTAACGCGTCAGAAAAACCTATTCCATGCTAAAACTATGGAATTACATCGGTTTACTATTGAACTAAGACCAATGTAGCAGATGAACTGACTTTTGAGTAACGCAATGAGTTATTACAGCCAAGCAACCTTTTTTACCAGCGCACCTGATATTTCGCACCTGAAAGACGATACCGGCATTGAAGTCGCGTTCGCCGGGCGTTCGAATGCCGGAAAATCCAGTGCATTAAATACCCTGACTCGTCAGAAAAACCTCGCTCGTACCAGTAAAACGCCGGGGCGAACCCAGCTCATTAACGTGTTTGAACTGGAAGAAAACCGCCGATTGGTGGATTTACCGGGATACGGCTACGCCAAAGTACCGATGGCCATGAAGCTGAAATGGCAACGTTCACTGGGCGAATATTTACAAAAACGCAAAAGCCTGAAGGGGATTGTTGTGTTGATGGATATCCGCCACCCTTTTAAAGATCTCGATCAGGATTTAATCCAATGGGCTGTGGACGCAGGTCTGCCGGTGCTGGCACTGTTAACCAAATCTGACAAACTCAAATCGGGTAAACGCAAAGCCCAGCTACTAATGGCCCGTGATGCGTCACTTGCCTTTATGGGAGACGTTACGGTGCATACGTTCTCTGCGTTAAATCGACAAGGCCTGCCGGAGTTGGAGTCAATTCTGGACAACTGGTTTGGTCGTATTGAAGCCCCTGAAGCGGACTCGGAAGCATAGTACTCGAAGGTGTTTGCGTGAGTGTGTTGTGTCCTGAAAAAAAGAAACCCCATTCAATGAATGGGGTTAAGGACTGAGAGAAAACACATAAAAAAACCGATAATAAGAGTACGTAAAACTCCTGAAAGTTCAGATTATTTGTATCTTTTTTTAAACTTTTTTAAAACAGTATTTAAAACAATGTGTTGCGGGCTGAGATTTTTATAAAAAAGCCGAAAAACACGAACCTTCCCAATGAACTAATCTTCCCGCGTCGCAACTCTGTAGTTCCACTCTATTCGACATCCTATCCCACAACGGGGGCCAGTTCGTACTGATGTCTTCATACGACAACCAAAACTACGTTGTCTTCTTCTCGTCCTGTTTACCCATTATCTCAGTGAGAAGCTCCATGATTATGATGCTGCGGTACCGAATTTTGGGCAAAAAAAAGCTCCAGCAATGGCTGGAGCTTAAATCAAAGGTTTGAAAAACGATTTCTCACCTCTGTACCCTACATAACTAAGAGTACCGAAGACAGCGAAAATTGCAAGTCAAAAGTGTAATAAAATTACCGAATAAGGCAGAATTTAAACAAATTTTAACAAAGAGAAAGCGTTTTTCCGTAATATACTTACCAATTTTAGTGCGCTTCTTCCCAGTTTTCGCCTTTACCGGCTTCTACTTTCAATGGCACGTTTAATGTCGCGGCTTGCTCCATAATGGCGTTGATTTGAGCAACGTTGTCGTCGATGGCGTCGCGTTTTATTTCAAACACCAGTTCATCGTGCACCTGCATGATCATGATTACGTCATCTGACTGACTCTTCTGGATCCAATCATCCACCTGCAACATGGCCATTTTGATAATATCAGCGGCTGTACCCTGCATGGGGGCGTTGATTGCTGCGCGTTCGGCACCCTTACGGCGAGCACCATTACTGGCCTTAATGTCGGGCAAATACAAGCGGCGGCCAAAGACGGTTTCTACATAGCCGTGCTCTTTTGCAAACTCGCGGGTGGTGTCCATGTAAGACAGAACGCCGGGGTAGCGGGCAAAATACAGGTTCATGTATTCCTGTGCTTCCTGACGACTGACATTCAATTGTTTAGCCAGGCCAAATGCGGACATGCCATAAATTAAGCCAAAGTTAATGGCCTTGGCACTGCGACGTTGGTTGTCGGTTACGTCTGCTTCAGCCACATTAAACACCTCGGCCGCGGTGGCGCGGTGAATGTCTTTTCCATGGGCAAAGGCGTCCAGTAACCCTTTGTCACCCGACAGGTGCGCCATAATTCGCAATTCGATTTGCGAGTAGTCGGCGGCAACGATTTGATAGCCTTCCCGGGCAATAAACGCTTTTCTTACCCGTCGACCTTCTTCGGTTCTGATCGGAATGTTTTGTAAGTTCGGATCGGTAGAAGACAATCTGCCTGTTGCGGCAACGGCCTGATGGTAAGAGGTATGAACCCGGCCTGTGCGGTGGTTCATCATCTTCGGCAGCTTGTCTGTGTAAGTGCTTTTTAACTTGGTTAAGCCACGGTACTCCATAATTAACTTGGGCAGCGGGTAATCCAGCGCGAGTTCCTGTAATACCTCTTCCGATGTCGACGGGGCACCTTTAGGGGTCTTCTTAATAATCGGCAGTTCGAGTTTCTCGAATAAAATCTGCTGAAGTTGTTTGGTTGAGCCTAGGTTAAATGTTTCGCCCGCCATATCGTGAACTTCTTTTTCCAGTTCAACAATGCGGTTAGCCAGCTGTTGGCTCTGTTGCAGGAGCTGCTGTGAATCGATCAACACGCCGCGTTGTTCCATTCTGGCCAGCACCGACGCCAGAGGCACTTCAATGTCACTCAAAATGCTCACCAGACTGGTTTCATTTTGAAGCTTCGGCCAGAGAGCCTGATGCAAACGAAGCGTAATGTCGGCATCTTCGGCTGCATAGTGAGCGGCTTTGTCTAATTCAATTTGATTAAAGGTCAACTGTTTAGCGCCTTTACCGGCAATCTCTTCAAAGTGGACGGTGCGCACACCTAAATAATTCTGCGCTAAAGAGTCCATGTCGTGTCGCGAGGCGGTACTGTTGAGTACATAAGACTCAAGCATGGTGTCAAAAGCAATGCCTTGCAGCGTGATCCCATAATTGGCCAGCACATTTTTGTCGTACTTTAAATGCTGTCCGACTTTCTTGTGATCTGCGCTTTCAAGCCAGGGCTTTAACTTATCTAATACCCAGTCGCGGTTCAGCTGTTCCGGCGCACCCGGGTAATCGTGTGCAACCGGAATATAAGCGGCAACGCCAGGTTCAGCTGATACAGATACACCAACCAGTTCAGCCTCCATGTAGTCGAGACTGGTTGTTTCGGTGTCAAATGCCACCAGCGGCGCTTCTTGAATGAGGGCTAACCAATGTTCGAACGTTTCTTCGTCCAGTACGGTTGTGTACTGGGTTTCAATGGATTCGCTGTTTTGCGGTTCTGAATCGGTGGGCGCGTCTTCAGACTGACTTCCGGCCGATTCGAGCGCCGTTGCTACCTGACCAGACGTTACCTCCGCGTACCAACGCTTAAATTCGTATTCGCTGAATAAGGTTGCCAACGCGTCGTCATTGCTCGGGGTAGGTGCCAGTGAAGTAGGGGAGTAATCCAGCTCCAGATTAATATCGATGGTCGCAAGTTGATATGATAAACGGGCCTGTTTTTCATATTCTGCCATCTTCTTGCCCAGCGTTTTTGCGCCACGGAAGGAAAGCTCGGCGATTTTGTCAAGGTTCTCATAAATCGCGTCGATGCCACCGATGCCGTTTAGCAAACCCTGCGCACTTTTGTCACCCACACCCGGCACGCCCGGAATGTTGTCGACTTTGTCGCCTTTCAGCGCAAGGAAGTCGATGATCAGTTCTGGCGGAATACCAAATTTGTCTTTTACCCCTTCAACATCCATAAGCTGATTCGTCATGGTGTTGATCAAAGTAACATGCTCGTTAACCAACTGTGCCATGTCCTTGTCGCCTGTGCTGATCAGGGTGTCGATACCCTGTTCAGAAGCCTGACGCGCCAATGTACCTATAACGTCGTCAGCCTCTACACCTTCTTCAATAATTATAGGCAACCCCATGGCTCGAATAATCTCGTGCAGTGGCGCGATCTGCGATCGCAATTCCTCTGGCATAGGTGGGCGATTGGCTTTGTACTCAGGGTAAATATCATCGCGGAAGGTTTTGCCTTTGGCATCAAATACCACACCAATGTGAGTGGGTTGATATTGTTTGATCAGGCTTTTCAGCATGTTAATCACGCCATAGATGGCTCCGGTATCCTGCCCCTTGGAATTGGTAAGCGGGGGCATGCCGTGGAAAGCACGAAATAAATATGACGAACCATCTACCAGAATAAATGGCGGTTTTTCAGACGATGACATGGCAATTTTCTTCTCATTTATGCAATGAACGGAAGCATGCCACAGCACAGGCAATTGCGCTACCTTGAGTCTGGATCAGGTTGTGGATAAGTTTGTGATCTAATGTGATCTTTGATCGCAGGCCACGATCTTACCTCCACCGAATTTTCGGAAGAGTTTATTGAAAAATAAGGAAAAATAAAAAAGAGACTTGAAGCTACCCTGCTTTGTTATTTCCATATATTATTGTGGATAACAGACCTGTACAAGAATTGCTCAACGTGTAGGTCAACAACTAATCTAGCATACTTAAACAGAATTCCTAGCATTGGTTGATAAAATTTTTATTAGTTTATAGAGATAAATAAAAGTAAATAGCATAAGGCAATGATTGTCTGGTCTGGAGGCGAGTAGATGAAAAAGGCAGCAGTAATTTTGAGTGGGTGCGGTGTATTCGACGGTGCGGAAATTCATGAAGCCGTACTTACGTTACTTAGCTTGGAAAAGCACGGCGCGAGTTATCAGTGTTTTGCTCCGGATGTCGACCAGCTTCACGTCGTTAATCATTTAACCGGTGAAGTCGCTGAAGGTGAATCACGCAATGTGCTGGTAGAAGCTGCGCGCATTGCCCGCGGCAATGTTAAACCCGTCACTGAATGTCAGGTTGAAGAGTTTGATTTGCTGGTGTTACCCGGCGGGTTTGGTGCTGCAAAGAATCTTTGTACGTTTGCGGTTGATGGTCCTGATTGTTCCTTTAACGAAGACGTACTGGCGGTGTGTAAGCAATTTGCCGCAGCAGGCAAACCCGCGGCTTACGCTTGTATTGCACCGGCGCTGGCCGCTAAGGTGTACGGCAACAACACCAATGTGACTATTGGCAATGATGAAGGTACTGCTGCAGGCTTAGAAGCGTTTGGGGCTAAACATCAACTATGCGGCGTAGAAGACGTCATTATTGATCAGGACGCGAAACTGGTTACCACACCGGCTTACATGTTGGGGCAGAATATGCTCGAAGTCAGCATTGGTCTGGACAAGATGGTGCAGTCTGTACTGGCATTAAAGTAGCAAAATTTGGTTGATTGTTGCTTTCACTATATAGTGTAGGCAGCAATCATAAACCACTCTGAAAAAAGCGATAATAATGCACTACCGCGCTATCATTCGGATTCTGGGGCTGTTAGTTGCCCTGTTTTCTGTGACCATGATCCCACCTGCCATTGTGTCACTGATCTATCAAGACGGTAGTGGTCTGCCATTCTTCCTGGCGTTTATACTTTGTATTCTGACAGGGTGTGCGTTTTGGTACCCCAACCGCATGCACAGAAAAGATCTGCGTGCCAAAGAAGGCTTCTTAATCGTTGTGTTGTTCTGGTCGGTACTGGCCAGTTTTGGTGCCATCCCATTTATCCTGCTTGAACAGCCATCCATGAGTGTGACAGATGCATTTTTTGAGTCGTTCTCGGGGCTGACCACCACTGGGGCAACGGTGATTGAAGGGATCGATTTCCTGCCGCACTCCGTGCAGTTTTACCGCCAGCAACTGCAGTGGCTCGGTGGGATGGGTATCATTGTACTTGCCGTTGCCATTCTGCCTATATTAGGGGTAGGGGGGATGCAGTTGTATCGGGCTGAAACACCCGGGCCGGTAAAAGACTCAAAAATGACCCCCAGAATTGCTGATACGGCAAAGCACCTATGGTACATCTATTTGTCTTTAACCACGGCCTGCACCGTCGCTTATTGGTTGGCAGGCATGAATTGGTTTGACGCCATTTGCCACTCCTTTTCTACCATTGCAATTGGCGGATTCTCAACACATGACGCCAGTTTGGGGTACTTTAACAGTCCCATGGTGAATGCCATTTGTGCGGTGTTTTTATTAATTGCTGCCCTTAACTTCTCGCTCCACTATGCCGCTGCAAGTGGGCGCAATATAAAAGGTTACTGGCAGGACCCTGAACTCAAAGCGTTTTTGTTCATTCAGGCTGCGCTGATCCTGGTGTGCTTTATGGTGCTGGTTATGCACAATCAGTTTAGTACCGCTGAAGAGGCATTGGATCAGGCGGTAATACAAGCGGTGTCTATTAGTACCACGGCAGGGTTTGCGACAACCGATTTTGCTAACTGGCCTTCGTTCCTGCCTATCTTGTTGATTTTCTCAAGCTTTATTGGGGGGTGTGCAGGCTCAACCGGCGGGGGTTTAAAAGTCATCCGGGTGTACTTGTTGTTCCTACAGGGTAAACGCGAAATTGACCGGCTTATTCATCCCAAAGCGGTGTACTCTGTGAAATTAGGCGAAAGGGCTATGCCAGACCGCGTTGTAGAGGCGGTGTGGGGGTTCTTTTCGGCTTACGCCATTGTGTTTGTTGTGATCATGATAGGGCTGATTGCCACCGGCTTAGATAACATTACGGCCTTTACGGCAACTGCCGCTACCCTGAATAACCTGGGGCCAGGGTTGGGCTCTGTTGCAGGTACTTTTGCTGATGTCAGTGACGGTGGAAAGTGGCTGTTAGTGGTAGCAATGCTGTTTGGGCGTTTGGAAATATTCTCGTTGCTAGTTCTGTTTTCACCTACTTTCTGGCGAGGCTAAACTGGCGTCTATTGCCAGCGTTGCCTCGTATAAACCGCAGATTAGTCCACAAAGGATACAGAACGGATTGCTGTCAGCATACCAATGCTGGGATCTTGCTCACTGCGTATCAGGTTGTCTTTCATCCATTGCTCGGTGAGGCAGGCATAGCCACCCGCACCAAAACCTTCACCCCAGCTATTTGCCATAATTGCACAATACCGGCCTTCGTCTTCTAACATTGATTCAGGCAACTTAATGTAACCTATGAGCAGCATAGCGTGACCTGCTGCATGCATGCCGCTGGCGGCACTGCGATTGACCGGGTCGTTACTGCGAACTAAGCCATTTGTTTGCATATAGCTTTTAGTCAGTGTGAATCCTGCTGCAACCGGGTGATTCTGACGGATTTCCCCGAGTATATCGTCTTCATTTAAATTTCTTGCCATCGATGAGACACGCAATAAGCCCTGATCTTCCTGCAAACAGGTGTTGTTCAGGGGCGTGTAAGTCAGATTGCTATTGTCGCTAACCGGGATGTAAGGGCACGCTTGTTCACGACGTACGGCGGTGAAAAATTCTTTTATCGAGGTGTTTATAAAGCCTACGTCAAAGTTTGACCCATCGGAGCTGTTGTCTGTCGTACAGGCATCTTTAATGCACTCTGGGCGACTCAACCAATAGAAATGCTGTTCCGACAAATCAAGTTGATACTGTAAGTATTTTGGATGTTGGGCCAGTACCGTTTCGATTGCTCGAATACCGGTGAAGGCGGCACAAGTACCGCGGCGTTCCTGATTGCGAACCGGTACGTCCATGGCCGATGGAATAACGTAAAAATCACCCGGCTCCATACCGTCCAGTGGATGTTTGTAAGCAGGTTTAGCACCACTGACGATAATCGGTGATGCAAGAGGCTGTTGAGTAGCGGCTAAGTCAAATGTGGTCTTAAAGTATTGCTCTTCCTTGCGCCGATACTCGCGTTTAGCGATCCCCCATTTGCGCACGACTTTGTTATATTCGTCGGTCCACTGATCTACCGTGTCCCGGTATGATTGCTTAAACCCATCCATCATGCCTTTCATATCTGAATAAACATCGTCGGCATAGCCTTTTTTCTTAGGCTCCGGCTCAGGTTCAGGCTGCGGCTCGGGTTCAGGTTGCGGTTCAGGCTCAGGTTGCGGCTCGGGCTCAGGTTGCGGTTCGGGCTCAGGTTGTGGCTCGGGATCAGGAAGTGGTTCGGGCTGAGGCTGTGGTTCGGGTTCAGGCTGTGGTTCGGGCTGAGGCTGTGGTTCGGGCTGAGGCTGTGGTTCGGGCTGAGGCTGTGGTTCGGGTTCAGGCTGTGGTTCGGGCTCAGGTTGTGGTTCGGGATCAGGAAGTGGTTCAGGTATAGGCGCTGGCTTGCGCTTTTCCTCTTCTATCGCGTCTTCTTTATCTTCACTTTTTAGTGTCAGGCCCATGTCTTCCAGCAGCTTTTGCATAACAAAAGAGCCATGCTGACTGACGTTGCCATTGCTTCCTTTATTGGTGGCACTTACGGTTGTTGCTGCTGGCGACACCACCGGTACCATTAATAAGGACACTAGGCACCACTGCTTAAATTGACGCTGACCCATAACTCAAGCCTCTATATGTTCTGATATTTTTCCATTCGGGATTTTACTTTTACCAGGTAGCGCCTGGTTTCCTCGTAGGGCAAGTTCACCTTGAGGAAATCGTACACGGCATCCGGGCTCATCGCATTAATCTTAGCCACCACGGCATCTGACATACCGCCGGACTGACCATTATTAAATGCTTTCGCAACATTGCCCACACCGGTATTGTATGCGGCAATGGCACAATACAGGCGGCTCATGGGGTCGTCAATTTTTCGCAGGTACCGGCTGTTTAAAATGTGCAGGTAGGCGGAGCCCGCCTCTACGTTTTGCTGAGACACAAACAGGTATTCTTTTTCCAGCGGGGCGCGCTGATTGTGCAGGAAATCATTGACGTCGATACCTGCGGATGAGGGCACGACCTGCATCAGCCCGTAAGCCGGGATATGTGACACGGCAAGGGGGTTAAAACTACTTTCTGTATGAATCACCGCGAATATGAGTGGCATGGGCAATTGCCATGTATCGGCGTATTGCTTGGCATAGGGTTTGATTTCCTCAATGCGCTGGGCCAGCTCTTTGGGCTTGATAGAAATAGTTAGCCGCGTAATCCGTTTATTCTTCAATTGCTCGGGCTGGTTGCTTTGATTTCGCTTTATTTGGTTAATGGAAATCGACGCTGTCCGCTCGGTCATCTTATTCAGTCTGCCCTGCAGTTTTGAGACTTCAGGGGAGGGTTGAGAAAGTCGGTCTGCCATCATGTCCAGCGCAATGGTATCTTGCTGTTGCTGACGTTCAAACAACGCTTTTTCCTTGGCGAGATCTTCTTCAGTAATCGCCGGCTCACTGACTTCTACACTGGCCGTATCAACTAAAGCGGGCAGGTCGTCAAAGGTATCATTTGCCGCATACGCCTTCAGAATATTCACCGCCAAGCCCTGCCCGGAGGTATCTTCGGGTGTCACGTGTTGTAATGCTTCAAGGGCTGCAACAACCCGGCTACTCTCTACTTTGGTGTTAACGTCATGCAAGACATTTACGACAATTTCTTTGTTTTCAAAATCGACTATGGTTTTTACCTCGGGCTCAGGGTAATTTACGATTTTCTCCTGATCACTAACGTCGACTTCACCCCATTGTTCTAGTATGCGCTGTCTAAAGGCCGCCAGCTCAGCATTGCGCTTTGCTTTAAACGCCGCAAACTTTTGCATACGTTGAAGTTGGAACGCCTCAAACTCCTGTTGTCGACGTTCCTTAAATGCTTGCTGCTGAGCGGTTAATGGGGTCTGAGCTTCGGTGGGGATCCACACCGAAGCCAACCAGATAAACGCACCAGCAAAAAGAGGTAACTGCCTAATTAAACTTGATTTCCCTGTCTTCATAGCATCACCAATTGGTTGATTTACTGCACTTTTATCATTGACATTAAGCGTTCACGCGCCTGTTCGTTCTCAAACAATTGCTTAATTTCAGCATCGGCATCTTTTAACGCCGCGAACACTTTTTCCTGATTGGCTTTGTACGTCATTTCATCCATGGCCAGTAACACATACTGACCACCACTTGGGCTGGTCATTGTGCGTACGGTACGGGTTCCGAACAGCGTCATTGAAGATACGGTTTCGCGCACCATATCCGTATCAATAATATTCTTTGCTGACTCTTCGGTTTCGATGGATTTCTGATACTGAGAGAACAGATCAGACACCATGGTGGCAAAGTAAGATGACATCTTTGCACGGGCATCGGCAGTGGCTGCTGCTGTTGTCATGGTAGCCGAGGGTTTTTTCTCGGAGAAACCAACCTGAGAAAGTGCAAAGCCTTCAACGGGTACACCACAAATCCATAGTGGCGCTGCTTTATCAGGCGCATCCTGATACACACAGTCAGGTGTTAATAGCGTTTCCTTTTTGGTAGAAATGCCGCTTGAGGTAGATCCACAAGCGGTCACCGCCGCCAACACAGGGAGTAATAAAATAAGCTTTTTCATGGTTAATCCTTAAACACAGTCAGGTTAATTAAAAGAGTTTTTCAGGTTGTCCATGATATTGCCGCCCTTCGTCATGGAGTCCCAAATTGTTTGCTCAAAATACGTTTTGGCTATATCGCCGTACTTCAGTTGCGTTTCTGCTTCTTCATCAACAATTACCCAGGCGTTGTCTGGTTCAATCAGATCAGACACCACGCCGGTAAAGTCATAAGGAAGAGTAGAAATCTTGGTTTTTTCTGTTAACCGGTTGTAGCGCGACACCTTGCGGGCAAATTTGATTTTTTGACCCGGTTTCAACTTGTGGTTTGAACCCAGATTAATGTTCACCAAGTGTTCGTTGTCGCGTTTGCGGTATTCAATCACAAAGCCACTTTGACTAAAGTTTTGCTGTATCTCCGGCAATATGTTGTAAACACCATTACCCGACGCTTGTGATGCAAGGCTGTAGGCCAGATCCTGACTCACCGGACAGGATGAGTTATTAATCGACATGGTATTCGACGCTGTGCCTTTAAAGGTCAGCGCTTCGGTCTCGTTGAGATCGGGCAATTCAAAGAACTTCACGTTACCTGACACCGTCGCTTCATAAAAACAGCTTGGTGGGGTGTAGTGGCGGTCACCGTCATCATCAGTCCAGTTGCGAGCCGCTGAAAAACGCTTTGCGATATCCACATTGTGGATGGCGGGTAGGATGGCGACATCCGCAACGTCTATGCCCGCCCCCGAAAACTGTCCTGTCGCTTCATAGGCCAGAATTTCATCGCCCAGCTTGCTGGCCAGATTGCGATCAACAATATCCGCGCCGGCCGTTATCAGTCCGGATTCTAACTCGGATGATATTTGACGAACTGCGCCGGTTTCGAATGTGGCATTGCTATCGATTTTTACCGGCAGCACGACAACGGCCATTTTGCCGCCCATCAGCTCAGCCTTCGACGGTACAAATTCAGCATCGGGAATATTCACGATGTAATTGTCGTTCGTAATAATTTCTATTGGGTTACTGACTTTCGTCGTGCTCATGCATCCTGCTAATAACGCAGAAGACAATGAAGCTATAACAAGTCCGTGTTTCAATGGTGTTTTCATAATATACCTACTTTCATTTGGTTACTGCGTAAGCAAGTTAGTGAGTATTGAGCCGTTATCGGCTTCTATTTTTGCAATCAGTCGCTGATAGGCAGCGATGCTGGCATTTCCTTTGTTTTGCATAGAACGTCCGGTTTCATTGACGATCTCGGAGGCAATTGACTGTTTGCGCTGCTGTAGCCTGATGTCTAAAGCCAGGCTCGCAACATGCTGACCAAATAGCTCTCTTTGCTGGAGTTGGTCTTGCAGCGCCAGGGTATATTCACATTGAGCGTTGTCGGCGCTGAGCCCCATGTCCACAATCTGTCGACGGAAGGCTAAACGAAGGTTCTCGTTTTCATGCGGTAAGACATACAGACAAACGGATTGCTGAATGTCTGCAAGTTGACCTTCGGTTGTATTGAGTAGCTGGGTATATTTGCTGGTGGGCTGAGACAGCAGATCAAGAATTTCGATATACCGCACATTGGTACCAAACTGTTCCAGTAACGTAGCGCGGTTGGCAACCCACCATTCTAGTTTTGAAGCCGCTGTGTTGGTGGTTTTCAGCGATTTTTGTAACTGATAAAAGTTACTGGTGAGTTCGCTGCGAAATGTATCTGCCAGTTGCTTCTTATCGACAGACACCAAAGAAAAAAAGGTGTCGCCTTCCTGGTGATTTTTCAGTTTGTTGTACTGGCTGATTGGCAGGGATTCAATAGAGCTGGATACGGACTGGTTGATGTATTCTGCAAAGGCATCGTTAACCAGGCTCTGACGCTGACTGAATCCACCGCTGATATGGGTTCTGAGCTGACCCAGTATGTTTTTTAGTGCAACATCGTTAGCTTGTTGAAGGGTAGTGCCTTCGCCTATAGCAAACAGGGCTGTGTCACTTGAAGGCGGAAATAAAATCCATTCTGGCAACTCGGCGTGAGCAGCCTCGCAACACAACAACAGGCAAATCAGAATGCGCTGAAGGTTAGTCATAAATCCCTCCAAAGTACGTGTCAAATTCAATGCGGGTTAATAGCGATTCTGTGACCAGTGCTGGATCCAGCTCGGTGTAACCATAAAAGTTAGCGGTTTGCGATGCTCTGAATTGCAGGATGGTGTCTACCAGCTCTTCTTCCAGTCCTGCTACCAACAAGTCATTCAATGCGTCAATGTCTTCGATGGTTGTGGCCGGTTCAATAACCGTACTGTTAAGCGTGCGCTCAAGGCCACCGTACTCAACAAAACCGGTGACGCGTTGTAAAAACAGGAATTGCTTACCGAGATCTTCGGATTCGGCGTAGTACACCAGATTGTTAGCGTCTAAATAGAATCCGCCATCGCCACTGTTGATGGCCGATAGTGGGCTGGCATCCATGCTAAAGGGGGCATAAGGTTGTTCAGGGTAAAAGTCACTGGCAATCGGTATAACAACGAAGCCAGCAACTCGCTCGTGGTGGTTGAAGAGCGTAACGATTGCTTTCTCAATGCTGTAATATTGAAAACTGACTTCCGGATTAACCTTCGAACGTTTGATAACTTCCGGCGGACCAAATTGGTTTTCGATGTAAGGAATGGTGCGGCCAATATTCAGCAGCGACAGACGCTCATATTCAACGTGATGGGTAAAGTTGGCCTGAATGTCTTCGTAGGTGGCTAATACAAGCTCTTTGGTATCGTTAAATTGGCCAATAGAAATGAGCGTAAGTGTGACACTCACGATAACCCGATAGATAGTGGCGCGACGAGAAGCCTCTACCTGCTCCTCGTGCGAATCGTCTGCTACATCTGCCATTGACTTCCCTGCATGCGATGTACTCACCTAACTTTGCTGCGTACTTCCTATACTGCCCGTATCAAAGCTGAGTGTTTTTTGAACATTTAGTCTAAATTAGCACACGCCAATGGAGATCAAAAGAAGATTTTTCTGTGTTTTGTCGCATCGTGGCGAGATACTCTCGTACCTCTGGACATGGTGGCTGCAGTAACCTTAGCCGAAAAAGAACGCGCTGGGCTGGAACAGTTTTTCAACGTCGTTGATGTATTTTTTATCTACCAGAAACAGGATCACGTGGTCGTTGGCTTCAATAACGGTATCACTGTGTGCAATGATCACCTGATCTTCGCGCACAACAGCCCCGATAGTGGTGCCCGGCGGGAGCTTAATCTCGCCGATTTGGCGGCCGACTACCTTAGAGGTGTTTTCATCACCATGGGCGATCGCCTCTATAGCTTCTGCGGCCCCACGGCGAAGTGAGTACACATTAACTATATCGCCGCGACGGACGTGAGTAAGCAAGGCTGAAATAGTGGCTTGCTGCGGGGAAAAGGCAATGTCGATTTCACCGCCCTGGACTAAATCGACGTAAGCACTGCGCTGAATAAGCACCATGGCTTTTTGCGCTCCCATGCGTTTAGCCAGCATGGCAGACATGATGTTTGCTTCGTCGTCATTGGTTACCGCAATAAAAGCATCGACTTGCTCAACGCCTTCTTCGCTCAAGAGCTCTGAGTCAGAGGCATCACCACAAAATACAATAGTCTTGTCTAAGTGTGCAGACAAATACTGTGCCCGTTCCTGACTGTACTCGATGAGTTTGACGTTGTGGTTGTGTTCCAGGCGCTTCGCCAGACCGGCACCAATTAAACCACCACCGGCAATCATTATGCGCTTATAGCTGGACTCCAGCTTTTGCAGTTCGCTCATCACGGCACGGATATGCTTGGTCGCGGCAATAAAGAATACTTCATCGTCCGCTTCGATAACCGTGGTGCCTAAGGGCCGGATAGGGCGCCCACGACGATAAATAGCCGCAACCCGCGTTTCCACGTTTGGCATGTGCTCTTTTAACGCAGACAGGGCATGTCCAACCAATAAGCCACCGTAATAGGCTTTTACCGCTACCAGGCTCGCTTTGCCGTCGGCAAATTCAACCACCTGTAACGCACCAGGATAGTCAATTAAACGCTTAATGGCCTGGGTAACTAATTGTTCGGGCGCGATGATGTGATCAACCGGGATATCCTGTTGTTTGTACAACTGCTCCTGATAAATGATGTATTGCTCAGAGCGGACCCGGGCGATTTTGGTAGGAGTTTTAAACAAGCTGTAGGCAACCTGACAGGCGAGCATGTTGCTTTCGTCACTGTTGGTGACCGCAATCAACATGTCAGCGTCTTCGGCGCCTGCCTTTTTTAACACGTCGGGATGAGAGCCCACGCCCGTAACTACCTGAAGATCTAGCCTGTCCTGCAATGCGCGCAGAATAGTGGGATCTGAATCAATTACGGTGATCTCATTTTTTTCGCCAACCAGGTTCTCGGCAAGGGTTCCGCCAACCTGTCCGGCGCCAAGGATGATTATTTTCATCGTCGTTATTAAAAGGCTGTTTTATGCTTGGTTATACGGACTTTAGCAGTCTCGCATAATAGAAACCATCCATTTGTTGCTCTCCGGGTAAAATTTGTCTACCCGGTTGGTTGTTAGTTTCGCTGTCGGAAACGGGCACTAAAGTCGCATCCTGCTGACGTGCCAGAAACTGTTGTATTTGCGCGCTGTTTTCGTCGGGCAGAATAGAGCAGGTTGCGTACAGCAGCGTACCGCCGGGCTTTAATGTCGGCCAAAGGGCGTCAAGAATGCGTTGCTGAAGGGTTTGCAGCGCTTCTATATCTGCTGGCTTTCGCAACCAGCGAATATCAGGATGTCTTCGAATAACACCCGTTGCAGAGCAGGGGGCATCTAACAGGATACGGTCGAACTGATTACCATCCCACCAGCTGTCGGGGTTGCTCGCATCAGCGCAAATGACTTCCGCCTCCAGTTGCAGGCGGTCTAAGTTTTCATTCAGGCGTTCAAGACGAAGTGACTCTGAATCCAGTGCAATGCAGGTTGCCATTGCCGGCTGCTTTTCAAGCAGGTGAGCTGTTTTGCCCCCCGGTGCAGCACAGCAGTCGAGCACTCGTTCATTTGCCTCTGGCGCTAACAGTGGCGCAGCTAACTGCGCGGCGCCATCCTGCACGCTAAACCATCCTTGTGGATAGCCAGGTAGTGTGGTGATCGGTAAACGGTCCAACAGAATAACTGCATCCGGGTGCTGTTCACTCAGTTCAAAGTGAATACCAGCATCGGTGAGTGCTTTGCAGTATTTTTCGTGGCTACACTGGCGCGTGTTAACGCGGAGCCACACCGGAGCCGGTTTATTCATGGCATCAACGATATCAGTCAACTGGTCCGGGTAGGCAGCCGCGATGCGTTTGTAGATCCATTTGGGCAAACCGGATGCAACAATCGGGTCGCTACTGGTTTGCTCTGCTAATCCCTGACGCTGAAAATTACGCAGTACTGCGTTGATCAGCCCTTTTAACCGCATCCCGCCGAGCACTTCTGCGGCGTCCACAGTGGCAGATACCGCTGCGTGATCAGAGACGCGACTGTATGCTTGCTGGTAAAACCCAAGCAGCAACAGGTGCTCCAGAATCTTCTTGTTGCCTTTTAGTGGTTGGTCTAACAACTGGCGCAGCCAAATTTGTAATTGGGGCACATGGCGGAACACACCCATGGCCATTTCCTGTAACCAGGCGCTGTCTTGTTTGCTATGTCTGGCCTGCGCTTTGGCCAGGCAGTCCCGGGATGATTTGCCCAGTTCAAGCACACTGTAAATGACCCAGGCAGTGTCTGCTCTGAGGTTGGCATAAGGCGGTAATTTCATGATCGTTACTCGGGTTGGCAGGGCAGTACGGTGCCTACTTCGAACCAGTCCTGGCGTCCGTTTAAGACATCCTGTACGGCCATAGGCTTTTTACCGGGTATTTGTATTTGTGTGAGACAAAGTGCGCCATCGCTGGTGGCAATGACTATGCCCTGTTTATCGGCTCGCAGTATGGTGCCTGGTGCGGCTTTGCCGGTACTATCCTGGGCTACCTGACCTTGCCATACCTTGATTTGCTTGTCGCCAACCTGCGTCCAGCACACCGGCCACGGGTTAAATGCGCGAATGTTGCGGGCCAATTGTTCAGCACTTTGTTGCCAGTCCATAAAGGCTTCTTCTTTGGACAGCTTTTTGGCATAAGTTGCCTGAGCGTCATCTTGCACGGTAGCCGACAACGCAGTGATATTGTTTAGTGTGTGGACCAGCGCTGTCGGGCCAATATTGGCAAGTTTGCTGTAGAGACTGGCACTGGTGTCATCCGCTTCGATAGGCAGGGTTTCAATATGCAGCATGTCACCCGTATCCAGACCAACATCCATTTGCATAATGGTTACGCCAGTTTCTTTATCGCCTGCCCAGATACTGCGTTGTATAGGGGCCGCACCGCGCCAGCGTGGCAGTATTGAGCCGTGCACGTTAATACAGCCGAGTCTCGGTGTATCCAGCACGACCTTGGGTAACAGCAGACCGTAAGCGACTACCACCATAATATCGGCGTTCAGCTCAGCCAATTGCTGTTGTGCGTCTTCTGTTTTCAGACTTTCAGGCTGATACACGGGGATATCGTGTTCCACTGCCAGTTGTTTAGTGGCACTGGGCATGAGCTTCTTACCGCGTCCGGCGGGTCGGTCGGGCTGCGTGTAAACGGCTATCACATCGTGTTGGCTGGACAACAAAGCCGCCAGGTGATCGGCGGCAAATTCAGGGGTACCTGCAAAAATAATACGTAATGGAGTAGTCATAGGGGATGCGCTTATGCCTTTGCTGCCAGGCGAGCATCTTTCTCCAGTTTTTTGCGAATACGCTGACGCTTCAGAGGAGACAGGTAATCGACAAACAGTTTGCCTTGAAGGTGGTCGAGTTCGTGTTGAATACAGATAGCCAGTAAACCTTCAGCTTCCAATTCAAACTCAACACCTTCGCCGTCAAGGGCTTTTACCGTGACCTTTTCAGCGCGATCTACTTTGGCGTAATTGCCGGGTACCGACAAGCAGCCTTCTTCGCTGATGGTTGAGCCTTCTTTGGCAATGATCTCGGGGTTAATGAATACCCGGGGTTCATTTTGTTCTTCGGAGACATCCATAACAACCAGACGTACGTGGCGGTCAACTTGTGTTGCTGCCAAGCCAATGCCCTGTTCGTCACGCATGGTTTCGAACATATCGGCGATTAACTGTTTAACCTCAGCATTTACTTCTGCAATGGGCTTGGCCACGGTGCGAAGTCTTTCGTCGGGGAATCGTAAAACGTCTAAAATTGCCATCTGTCGCTATTTACACTCTATTCTGTATTAAGAAATATACGCACCGTCCGATAGGACTATTTACAAGGTGCTAACTGCCTTTATTCTAGCCTAAAGCAGGTTTTCATGCAGTATATAATCATTACACTACTGAATAATTGGGGATTATGATCTAATAATACAAGGTAGTGCAGCCACCCTGAGCAGGGCGAGGATGAACAATGGTAAATAAATCGAAAACGCTGATCGCGATATTCACTGCGAGTTTACTGTGGTGTATTGCCGGTACGGCGATGGCGTTAGATGTGAAAGACAACGCGCCAACTACCTACACAGTAAAGAAAAACGACACCCTGTGGGACATTGCCCGGTTGTTTTTAGACAAGCCCTGGCTGTGGCCGGAATTGTGGCGCAACAACACACAAATTATGAACCCGCACCTGATTTATCCCGGGGACGTATTGGTATTGCGTTACGTTGACGGTGAACCCGTGATGGAAGTGGTAAGAGACAAGCCTCGCATTACACTGTCGCCCAATGTTGCCCGCGCAACTAAACCTTCTCCCATTAGCTTATTACCCTGGTCGGTAATTGAGCCTTATATTCAACATCATGAAATCCTCGACCCGGGCAAGTACAAGATCCTGCCGCACCTGTTAGGCGACAAAAACGCCTCTATGCGGTTTGTTGATGATGATTTGGTGATGAGCCGGCGCAGCGGCCGTGCCAGAGATCAGTATCGGGTAATTCGTAAACAATCTAAGATCGAAGACCTCGACGGCAATACGCTCGGGGTACAGGTGCATCATATCGCCGACGCTACCATGGTAGAAGATCGCGCAGCCGGAGAATGGCTGGTGAAAATTGAAGACGCCAACTCGGAAGCCAAACGCGGTGACAAGCTCTTGTACGGTGAGCCAAAAACCGCAGGTGATATGACATTACAGGCCGCCAGCAAATCCCAGCGCGGTTTTATAGTGGGCAACCTTCACCAGCATCAGTTGTTGGGCAAGTACGATGTGGTGATTGTTGATTTAGGCGAAGAGGACATCGAGCCGGGTACCGTGATGGGGATTTACCAGCAGGGGCCGACCATTATCGATGGCGATGAGCCTAAGTACCTTAGCGAAAGCAAAGTGGTTATGAGTACGTTTGATGACGGCTCTACCGTTGAGCAGCCTGCGCTAAAAGTGGGTGAGTTAATTATTTTCAGTACGTTTACGCATGCCAGTTACGGCATCATTACACGTGCTGCCGACATTGTAAAAACCGGGAATATTGTCGCTCATCCATAGTGAATAAGTGGCTCCCGGGAACAACCGGGAGCGTTCATGCAACACACCACCATCTCTGACTCTTGCTTGCGCTGGCTGTCGTTAAGCTTGTTTGAAAAGCGCTCCCCTGAATTCTGGTTAACATGGCTGACACACAATCAGTTTAGTGTGGAAGAGGCATTCAATTTGCCACGTCAGGCGCTGTTGGATACGGGCTTAACGGAATCCGACTGTACAGCCTTCAAGCTGGACCGCAAGGAGGTCACTCAGGCCGTAAGTTGGTATTCTCCGCCGGATAGTCGCGTCATTATTGATATAGAGAGTGCGTTTTACCCCAAGAGTCTCAGACAACTGACATCGCCGCCTCTGGTATTGTACTGTGAGGGCAATGCGGCGTTACTGCGTCAACGCCAAATTGCCATTGTGGGTAGTCGCAAAGCAACTCTGCAAGGCGTTGGACTTGCGAGGGACTTCGCTGCTGAATTGGGTTCTGTTGGATTAACCGTTACCAGTGGTCTCGCGTTAGGAATAGACGGCGCTGCGCATAAAGGCGCCTGTGCTACACCGGGAAATACACTTGCTGTAATGGGCGCGGGGCTTCAGCACATTCACCCTAAAAGTCATGCCAAACTCGCCAGACAGTTGGTGGATAACGGAGGCTGCCTGGTGAGTGAATTCGCGCCCGGGGTTAGCCCCAGGCCTTATCATTTCCCGCGAAGAAACCGCATAATTGCTGCCCTGTCTGATGGCGTGCTGGTAGTAGAAGCGAAAATAAAGAGTGGTTCTATGATCACGGCCAACCTGGCAGCTGATGCGGGCAAAGAGGTATTTGCGATACCCGGGAACATCAAGCATCCGCTCACTGAAGGGCCACATTACCTGATTCAGCAGGGCGCAAAGCTAACGACGTGCGTAGCCGATATGCTGGAGGAGCTTGGTATCGAGCTGGCTGACACCTGTGATGAAGAGGCCGCAAGGCAGCAGGGGTTGGCGTTTGAGTCAGCAAGTGGCCTGCTTGCTCATGTCGATACGGAGTTCACCAGCGTGGATGACCTGGCTGCGCGTTCTGGATTGTCTGTCTCTCAGGTTATGGCTGATATGCTCGAGTATGAATTGGTCGGCAAAGTCTCTGCGGTGCCTGGTGGCTATGTACGTGTTAGCTAAGCGTAAACAGCGCGGCGTTTGACGGTAATTTAACCAAAGTGCATTAAACACATTCAAAGACATCATTTAATGAAAAAAAATCACCCGGAATGCTTGGCAGCGACAGAAATTTTAGATAAGTTGAGATTAAGCACTATGCTTAATAGTGTTAATGCCGAACGCAACGCTGTGGCCTATTCGCTAAGCAGGCCGCGTAGTGAACATAAGTTGCGAGGTTATCGTAGTAACTGTCTGGTTGCTACATCAACTTGAGGGGGAAAATATAATGTTCGATATCCTCATGTATCTGTTCGAGAACTTCGTCCACAGTGAGACGGAAATTCGCGTCGATCAGGATGAACTCACCGATGAGCTCATTCGGGCGGGATTCCATCATGATGAAATCTACAAAGCACTGGCATGGCTGGAAAAACTGGCTGCGCTGCAGGAAACCGATATTAACCCCTATTTCTGTAAAGGGATAAGCAGTGGCTTGAGCCGCATTTATACCCAACAGGAACAAATGCGTTTAGACACAGAGTGCCAGGGATTCTTGTTGTTCCTTGAGCAGGTCGGTGTACTTGACGCGTCTACCCGGGAAATGGTGATCGACCGTGTTATGGAAATCGACTCTGTCGAGTTCTGTTTGGAAGATCTCAAATGGGTAGTCCTCATGGTATTGTTTAATGTGCCAGGCAAAGAAAATGCCTACGCGCAAATGGAAGATCTGTTATTCGAAGAGTATGACGGTATACTGCACTAATTCCATTCAGGGTTAAGTGTTGAGACGCCGTGTCGAAAATTGATCATTCGTTATTCAGTGCGCACGAACACGCACTGGAACAACAGTACGGCCAATGTCCGGACTGCGGAAAAGATCTGCACGTTCGAAACAGTAAGAATGGCCCGTTTGTTGGGTGTAGTGGCTATCCTGAATGCCACTACGCCAAGCCTCTGCACGACACACAAACCACCGTTTTAAAAGTTATTGAAGACAGTCATTGCCCGGAATGTGGTTCTACCATGGCCATTAAAAAAGGCCGTTACGGCATGTTTATTGGCTGCACAAACTTTCCTGAGTGCCATCATATTGAAGGGACCAAAGCCCAGCAGGATACGCTGGTGGACTGTCCTAAATGCAAAGAAGGTCATTTAATCGACCGAACCAATAAATACGGCAAACGGTTTTTTGCCTGTAATCGTTATCCTCAATGCCGATATGTGGTAAATTTCGCCCCCGTACCAGAACCCTGTCCGGCATGCGGCTGGGCAATTATGGTAGACAAAAAGGGGCAGTTGGTTTGCCCACAGCCCCTGTGTGGATTCAAACAACAACGCGAAGATTAGAGGTGGTGATATGAATCAGGTGTCGACCCCAGTGGATCCTGATGTCTCAGCGTTTGAACAAGGCGAATTATTAATTTACGCAACAGAAGCGGTGATGGGCATCGGTTGCGATCCCAATAATGAAGCTGCCGTGAAAAAACTGCTCGCCATTAAGCAACGCCCGGTAGAAAAAGGGCTTATTCTGGTGGCCAGCAATTATTCGCAGCTATTACCTTTTGTTGATGATAACGCGATCCCACAGGACCGCCGCTTTGCTATATTTTCCTGCTGGCCCGGGCCGGTAACCTGGCTATTGCCAAAGTCTGCTACTGCGCCACAGTGGGTAACCGGTGAGCACGACAAAATTGCGGTGCGCGTGTCTGCACACGAAGGGGTAAAAGCCCTGTGCGATAAACTCAATGGACCCATAGTTTCTACCAGCGCCAATCCAAGTGGCGACGAACCCGCACGCACAATCGAACAAGCCAAAGCATACTTCGGAGACAGCGTACATTACGTACCTTCAGAAGTGGGCGGGGCTGCACAACCCTCTATGATCAAAGACGCCATGACCGGCGCCATTATCCGGAATGCCTAATGCAAAATGAAGCCATTAACACAGAGTCTGTTATTGCGTCAGTAAAGCAATTTCTACTCGCGCTACAAGACAATATTTGTCATACCCTGGAACTGGCTGACGGCAAGGGGCAATTCATTGAAGACAGCTGGGAGCGCGAAGAAGGCGGCGGTGGCCGTTCCCGTGTTATGCGCCACGGCGCTGTTATAGAGCAGGGCGGGGTAAACTTTTCTCATGTGTTTGGCACTCAAATGCCTGCTTCTGCAACCGCATCGCGTCCTGAGTTGGCCGGCCGGAGCTTTCAGGCCATGGGCGTGTCGTTAGTCATCCATCCGCATAATCCTTATATTCCTACCTCGCACGCGAATGTCCGGTTCTTTATTGCCGATAAACCCGGCGAAGCGCCTATCTGGTGGTTTGGTGGAGGCTTTGATCTCACGCCTTTCTACCCGTTCAAAGAAGATGTCCAGCATTGGCATCAGGTGGCAAAGAACCTCTGTCAGCCATTTGGCGATCAGGTCTACCCGGAATATAAAAAATGGTGTGATGATTACTTCTTTCTGAAACACCGCAATGAAACGCGAGGCGTAGGCGGCCTGTTCTTTGATGACCTTAACCACTGGGAATTCGAGAAGTGCTTTGCCTTTATGCAAGCTGTGGGTAACGGCTATCTTGACGCGTACGTACCGATTGTAGAAAAGCGCAAGGCCATGCCTTACGGAGAACGCGAGCGTCAGTTCCAGCTATATCGTCGCGGACGTTACGTAGAATTTAATCTGGTGTTTGACCGCGGAACCTTATTTGGATTGCAAACCGGTGGTCGCACCGAATCTATCCTAATGTCCATGCCACCTTTAGCCCGATGGGAATATTGCTACGAAGCGCCAGCGGGCTCTCCTGAAGCAAAACTGCAGGATTGGTTGAAACCCATCGACTGGTAAAATCAACCCTGTTCGGTGATTCGGGTTGATACAGATCAACTCGAAATCACTGATACTAAAACGTATTTTCAAACTTGTTTTAGATCAACATTTTGATTTTGGTGAAGCGTAAAGTACGCCTCATCAAGTTAAAACAAGTGAGAAAGTACAATGAAAAAATCAACCTTAGCCACAATGGTACTGGCCGCGTTAATCTCAGCGCCTTCTGCGTTTGCCTATGAAGCAGGCGATATTCTGGTACGTGCCGGTCTGACTACCGTGGCGCCTAATGATGACTCCAGCAACGTCAATGTCGATGCGTTAGGCGGTAATGTGGGAATGGGCGTGGAAGTCGACTCCAATACCCAGATAGGCCTGAATTTAGTGTACATGCTGAATTCAAACTGGGGTGTTGAAGTACTTGCTGCAACCCCGTTTACCCATGATGTTACGCTGATCGATACTGCCGACAACGGTCTGGGCCTGGGTGATGGCAAACTGGCTGAAGTGACGCACCTTCCGCCTACCGTAAGCGCGGTCTATTTCTTCGATACACAAAGTGCCTTCACACCTTATGTAGGGGTGGGTGTTAACTACACTATTTTCTTCGATGAAGAATTTACCAATGCACGTGAAGAGCAAACCTTCCAAGACTTATCGCTGGATTCATCATTTGGACTGTCAGCACAATTGGGCTTCGACTACCAAATTGACGACAAATGGTTAATCAATGCGTCAGCGCGCTACATTGCCATCGATACAACCGCCACGTTTACGGTTGCGGATGTAAAAGGCAGCGTTGATGTGGATATCGATCCGTTCGTCTATACCCTGTCTTTGGGTTACAAATTCTAATAAGCGCGTTTATCGGTTTCACCTTGTGTTTTTGCACTGCCTGTTGCCCTTCTTCGGAAGGGCTTTTTTTATGCCTCGGTGTTAACCATGTGATCAGCAAGCTGGTCCAAAGCCGCTAACAATTGATTTGCCAAAGCGATATCCGATACATTTTCATACATGGCTTTCTTCATGCAGTACATCCACTGTACTTTTAATGCAGGGGTTACCGTAAAAGGCAGGTGCCGAGCACGCAAGCGCGGGTGGCCGCGTTGTTGTTCGTACTCATTTGGGCCGCCGAGCCACATAGTCAGGTAAAGGCCAAAGACATGCCTTATTCTGTCCAGCGGTTGCGGGTGGATCGCAAGCAGCTTTGCTGCAATCGGATCGGTTTCCATGATGTCATAAAAGCGGTTGGCAATGGCATGCGCTACTTTTTCACCGCCTATTGCTTGATAGGGGGTAACAACATCAGTAGAGTTGGCAGTCGATTTCTTGCCCATTCCTAATTTAGATAACAATCCCATGAAAAAATACGCCGTTTTTGGAAATCCAATTGCCCAGAGTTTATCACCAACTATTCATACGATGTTTGCAAAATCCTGCGGCATCGAACTGGAGTACACTAAAATACTCGCGCCGGTAGACGGGTTTGCTGCTTCACTTGAGTCTTTTTTTGAAAATGGCGGCGTTGGCTGTAATGTAACTATGCCCTTTAAAGAAGAGGCATTTTCGATGGCCGATTATCGCAATGCCGCTGCTGACATGGCAAAAGCAGCAAATACCCTGAAGCGTGATGAAAGCGGTACGCTGCACGCCTACAATACCGATGGAATTGGATTAGTGACTGACCTCACAGCAAAAGGTGCGAAGCTCGATGGCGCCAATGTGTTGTTGCTTGGTGCGGGTGGCGCGGCTAAAGGGGTTGTTCAGCCACTACTGGAAGCCGGTGTGAAGACGTTACACATTCTTAACCGTACACTAAGTAAGGCGCAGGTTATTGAAAAAGACAGTGGTAGCGACCGTGTCGTAGCCATTACTGCAGAATCACTCGCTCCAGACTACGAGGTGGTAATTAACTCAACGTCTGCCAGCTTACAGGGCACATTGCCTGAGGTACCGGTATCTGTGTTCAAGCATTGCAATATTGCTTATGACATGGTGTACGGCAGTGAGCCCACCGTCTTTATGGAGTTTGCTAAAGAAAACGGTGCGACGGCACAGGTTGATGGATTGGGTATGCTCGTTCAGCAAGCGGCTGCTGCTTTTACTATCTGGACTGGTGAGCAACCGGAAACACAGGACGTCGAACATTATTTACGTGAATTAAAAAAGACGTCCTGATTAACCCAGAAATAAGCCGGTAAGACTATTCCTCTCCGGCTTCTTGAAGGTATTCGTCTTTCAGTTCCACGTAGTTAATAGCGGACTGTTTGAGAAAAGCGCGCTCACCATCAGATAGCGGTCGCTTCTGCACCATGGGGTTACCGACATACAGGTAGCCACTCTCCAGTGTCTTGTTGGGCGGAACAAGTGTGCCAGCGCCAATAAAGACATCATCCTGTACGACGGCGCCATCCATAATAATCGCGCCCATACCCACTAAGATACGATTGCCAAGCTGACAACCATGCAGCATGCACATGTGACCTATTGTGACATCGTCGCCAATAAGGAGAGGGAACCCTTCTGGGTTGGATGCAGATTTGCGGGTAACATGGAGCACGGTACCGTCCTGCACATTTGTGCGCTCACCTATAACAATGTGGTTCACATCGCCGCGTGCTGCAACCATATGCCAAATGCTGCTGTCCGCCCCGATGCGAATGTCACCGACCAAACGGCAGGAGTCAGCAATATATACCTTGTTACCAAGGGTAGGGCTGATACCTTTATAAGTACTGAGTGTCGTCATGGTTTACTCATCAAACGTGTAATTAAACATGGCAATGTCGCTGGCATACAAGGTTGCGACCTTATCAATGGTTTCATTGTCGTAGTAGGCAGTATAGTGTTGCTTAATACGCTTCTCTTTAATAAACAAGTGACGAATCTTGCGCTCTAGTGAACGACGGAAGCTGGACGTTGAATTAGCATGTGGCAGCGTACTGTTAGCAATGTTTAACTTCTCACATACTTTATTAAAGTCATTTTGCAGATTCTCGAAGCGACCAACAAAGTCTACGATGACGTCACCCTGACTATTTACCAAGTAATCTGTTTGCGGAATAACATGCCGGTATGCATCACTAAAGTCATCAGCTTCAGGCATTGCTTCGAATACCCACTGTTTAAAGCTGTACTTATTATCCAGTTTCTTATGCAAATACTCAGAGACAAGTCGACTCCAGGGATTCCTGACAAATGCAAAAGAGAAGTAACGGTCATAATCATCCTGCGACATATGTCCGCAGTCCACATATTCATGGGCACGCATATGAGCAAGACGGGAGGGGCCTTTAGCCGGATCATCGTTACGGGAAATTAAAAGCTGTTGCTTTTGTTTCAGCGTCAGGCCATTTAACTCAAGGAAAAACTGTTCAACACTCTGACCACCGGTTTTGGGGACATGAACAAAGACGCATTGCTGTGCAGCACATATCATAGTGTATCTATCTATTACTTATTACCTAATTGAGCGCTCACTGTACTACATTTAAGAAAAAACAGATAACTTTTAAAAAAAGGGTTGACGCTGTAAATGAACTCTCTATAATGCGCCTCCGCTTCGGCAGGAAAGGCAAAATGATGAGTGGTTAAAAACTCCTCAAGCCCAGGTGTCAAGCGGTTTTCAGACAATCCGGACTTTGAAAAATAATTCAAAAAAAGGTTGACGAAGAAAACAAACAGCGTAGAATGCGCGCCTCACTTCAAGGGAGTCTAGAGACAAAACATGAAGTGATTTGCTCAAACGGTTTGAGAAAATAAATTTCAAAAAGCGTTGACAGCAAAAACAAACAGCGTATTATACGCACCCCGCTTCGGCAGGTTCTAAAAGAACGCTGAAGCAGCAAGCAAGTGAGTTTGCATTGTTCTTTAACAATTTATAACAAGACAATCTGTGTGGGCACTCATTAAGAGTGTCAACAACGACAATTCAAAATTTCGATATTTAATTGAAGAGTTTGA
>MDTG01349631.1_pt1 | contig 57357 bp, 53 predicted proteins | sample 811421 | NCBI WGS metagenome assembly MDTG01 (sample SAMN05326645, study PRJNA326480) | marine metagenome | isolation source: seawater | place: Pacific Ocean: South East | collected 2011
CGCGGACAAGGGCTATGACGCCGACAGGCTCCGCGCGTCCCTGCGCGACCGCGGTACCGTTCCGGTGATCCCGGGGCGGACCAACCGAAAACGGAAGGTTGCGTATGACCGGAAGCGTTATCGCAATCGTCGTTGAGAACGCTTTCTGTCGCCTCAAGGACTTCAGGCGTGTCGCGACACGTTATGACAAGCTCGCAGCCAATTTCCTATCAGCCGTGGCCCTGGCGGCCATCATCGCGTTCTGGGTGTGATTGAGTCTGGAGCCTAATCAGATTAAATTCCTTCATCATCATAGCACATTCAAGAATTTCCCCTGAGCAATCCCTCCTCTGAGAGCGCGCGGCTTACCGACGGGAGTCCCCTGAGCCGTTCATAACCGCTCTTGAGGTTTTCCGGCAAATCCACACCACTTCTGCCAGAGACCATGAGAACCCAGAAAAGATAGCAGTCAGCGATTGTCAGTTCGTCGCTGATGAGGAATCTCTTGCTGCCCATCTGATCGGAAAGTATCGAGAACGCCTTTGCCAATTTCTCGCGAGCGCGGACTTTTTCGGGCTCGGGAAAATTCCTGAAAAATGGCGCGTAACTTCCATGTATTTCAGAATTCATAAAGGCAAGTGCCTCGAGAGCGCGCCACTTTGAGATGCCACCCTGAGGAAGAAGCCGGCCGCTCTTCTCTGCGATATAGTGCAGAATCACCGCATTCTCTGTCAGTACTGCGCCCTCATCAGTCTCAAGGGCTGGGATGTATCCCTTGGGATTGATCGCGAGGAAATCGCGACCATCTTCCGTCTTTTTCTCATGGTTTATGCTGATCAGCTTATGAGGCATCCCCACTTCGATCAGGGCGATATGGTTGGCGATGCTGCAGGCGCCGGGGTAATAGAACAAGATCATCTCAGTCTCCACAGTTACACCTTCTCGACGAGGGGCCTTTCGACGAGTAAGTTCGAAATGTTGACCAGATCTAGTTATTTGACCGACGATCGACCGTCAAAAGCATATTTTGGGGAGCAGGTCATATGGATAGGACTGCCGCGGGTGACAGTTGCCAGGGCGTCAGTGAGGTTCTCGGTCGGATCGGTGACAAGTGGACGATTCAGGTAATCGTAGCGCTCCGGCACGCTCCCCAGCGTTTCAACGCGATCAAGAGGCACGTGCACGGCATTTCCCAGCAGATGCTGACCAGGACGCTCAAGGCCCTGGAACGCGACGGAATGGTCGAGAGGACGGTGCATCCCGACACGCCACCTCGAGTCGAATATGCATTGACGCCGTTGGGGCACTCGTTGGCGCACAGTGTGAAGCAGCTGGCCGAATGGGCGACTGCTCATCAAAAGATCATCCAGGATAATCGTCTTCAATACGATGCTCGGGTGAATCCCGGGTAGCCGTTCATTCAGTCTCTCCCGTCAAAATCCTCGAAGGCATAGTCGTTCAGAAACTGGCGCCGCCACAGCAGGGCGCGGTCGGTCGTGCTCAGCTCCGCCTCATCGCATATGCGTGCCCAGTGCGCGCGAATGCCTGCGATCTGCGCCGCGATGATGGCACGCGCCTCCGCATCGCCGAGCAGAAAAGCTCGGGCGGCCATGCGGCAGGTTTCAAGACGGCTGCGGCGGTCGGTCTCCCCGATCAGCATCGCCTGATTGGCGTCCCGGCCGCTGCGAAGCTGCGGGCAGATGTCATAGGCGGGCGTCAGGGTCAGCGAGGTGCCGTCCCAGAAGGCGGCATGATTGCGGGCGTGATCGTCGGTATTGCCTGACAGGACGTTGAAGACCACCCGTCCGAACAGTTCCCTTAATGTCTCCCGCGGCCGGGTGAAGCGCGCCCGAACGAGGTCGGCAAGATCCCGGTAACTGGCATAGCGCGCCTCCATTTCGTGCAGGCCAAGCATGGTCAGTGCGGACACCATGGCACGCCGTGTCCAGCCGCGCTCCGTCCACACCCGATCAAAACGCTCGACCAGAAGCACATCCTTGCCATTCGCTCTGGCGAGCCGGACCGGCGCAACATCAAGACCGGCCGCATCCCGGGCAAGTCGCATCGCGACGTACTCCGCCTTCACCACCGCATAGGTATCGTTCGTGGCCGAAAACTTGGCGATCAGCTTCGCCCGGCCGTCGTCGATCAGGGCCTTCGGGCGGGCGCCGCCGATGGAACTGCCATGGAAGAGCGCCTTGTCCAGGGCCGGCGGCACAGGCTCCCCACGTTCCACATGTCCGGCAGCGGCGTGCAGGTCCTCGATCGTCACCGTCTGATCCGCCTCGCTGGGCCGATACCGGTCAGGGGCCGCCTGAAAGTCGAGCGCGCCGATCCGGTCGGAGCCGGCATTCAGCATGAAAGTGAGGTCGTCGAGATCCACCGCACCGGCCGCCATCCCTTTAAGGCCGGTCAGACGATTGATGATGACCCGACGCCCCCAGGCATCGGGCGCACCGTCGCGCAGGGCTCCCGCCATCTCCAGTGGGGGGTCAGGTCGGATCGCGCCCCGCCTCAGCGGCAGTTCCGGCAGATAGATCGGGATGGCATCCGGCCGATCGAGATAGGATCGGCCATAGTTGAAGACATGACCGCTGCCGTCACGGGCCAGGCGGCCGGCGACAACGGGCTCCGTGCGTCCGGGAAGCCAGATCCAGACATAGGCCTCCATCGGCGTGCCGGGCGCAGCCTCTCCGGGATCAGAAGTCATCGACCACCTCCGTCCGCCGCTGCCGGATCGACCGCGGCAGCAGGGCGAGCTTGTCCTCGACGCGGGCGATGCGGTCGGGCAGGTCCGACGGGTCGGCCACGAACAGCGGAATGCCGACCAGATGGGCGGCTTCGAAGACCAGGCCGATTTCGGCCTTCGGATGGCCCTTCTCGATCAGTTGCAGGGTGCTGCGCGCGATGCCGATGCGGGCGGCAAGCTCTGCTTCCGACAGTCGGCGCTGCTTGCGGGCAAGCCGGATCTGTCCGCCCATCAGGGTGAGCGCATCCCGGGTCGCCCGCGAATAGGTACGCAGATGCGCCGCCATGTCGTCCTCCGGATTTTGGCGTGTATGCCGGTCGCAAAGGGCTTTTACGCCCGTTAAAACGGTCATATCGTGCCGGGGCACCCGGATGTCAATCCACCGCCGGTAGCCGGCGGGCCGCAGACACGCAAAAGGCGGCACCCCCTCTCCGAGATGCCGCCTTCCGGTCGTCAGGCCGCCCGCCCCTGATCGGGGCGGGCGCTGCCGTCGTCACATGTTGGGATAGTTGGGGCCGCCCGCGCCCTCGGGCACCGTCCAGACGATGTTCTGGGTCGGGTCCTTGATGTCGCAGGTCTTGCAGTGCACGCAGTTCTGCGCGTTGATCTGCAGCCGCGGGCCGGCGTCTTCCTGCACGATCTCGTACACGCCGGCCGGGCAATAGCGCTGCTCGGGGGCGTCATACGTGGGCAGGTTCACCGTCACCGGCACCGACGGATCCTTCAGCCGCAGATGGATCGGCTGATCCTCCTCGTGATTGGTGTTCGACAGGAACACCGAGGACAGCTTGTCGAAGCTGATCTTTCCGTCGGGCTTGGGATAGACGATCTTCTTGCAGGCCGAGGCCGGCTTCAGCGACTTGTGGTCTTCGTGGTGGTGGAAGGTCCAGGGCGCGTTGCCGCGGAACAGATAGGTGTCCAGCGCCGAATAGGCGAGGCCGGCCAGCAGGCCCTTGTTGAAGGAGGGGCGGATGTTCCGCACCTTCTTCAGCTCCTGATGCACCCAGCTCTGTTCATAGAGCGCCGGATAGGCGTCGAGCACGTCGTTGGCCCGGCCGTCCTTCAGCGCCTCGAAGGCGGCTTCGGCGGCCAGCATGCCGGTCTTCATCGCCGTGTGGCTGCCCTTGACCTTGGGCACGTTCATGAAGCCGGCCGTGCAGCCGATCAGCACGCCGCCCGGGAAGGCCAGCTGCGGAACCGACTGGAAGCCGCCCTCGGTCAGTGCGCGGGCGCCATAGGCGATGCGCTTGGCGCCTTCGAAATAGTCGCGCAGCGCCGGATGCTGCTTCAGCCGCTGGAACTCGTCGAAGGGCGAGATATGCGGGTTCTGATAGTCGAGGCCGATCACCAGGCCCACGGCGACCTGGTTGTTCTCCATGTGATAGAGGAACGACCCCGAATAGGTCTTGGTGTCCAGCGGCCAGCCGATGGTGTGGATGACCAGGCCCGGCTTGTGCTTGGCCGGGTCGATCTCCCACAGCTCCTTGATGCCGATGCCATAGGTCTGCGGGTCGCAGTTGTCGCGCAGGCCGAATTTGTCGGTCAGCATGCGGGTCAGCGAGCCGCGGGCGCCTTCGGCGAACAGGGTGTATTTCGCGTGCAGCTCCACGCCGGGGGTATAGCCCGACTTCTGCTCGCCATCGCGGCCGATGCCCAGATCGCCGGTGGCGACGCCCTTCACCCGGCCCTGTTCGTCATACAGCACCTCGGCCGCCGCGAAGCCGGGATAGACCTCGACCTCCAGCGCCTCGGCCTGCTCCGCCAGCCAGCGGGCCAGATTGCCCAGGCTGATGACGTAGTTGCCGTGATTGTTCATCTGCGGCGGCGTCGGCAGCCGGATGTGGTTGGACTCCGTCAGCAGCAGGAACCGATCCTCGTCGGCCGGCTGGTTCAGGGGCGCGCCCTTCTCCTTCCAGTCGGGGATCAGTTCGTTGAGCGCCCGCGGCTCGAAGCAGGCGCCGGCCAGGATATGCGCGCCGACCTCCGACCCTTTTTCGATGACGCAGACGGAGACGTCGTGGTCGTTCTCGGCGGCGAGCTGTTTCAGACGGATCGCCGCCGACAGGCCGGCAGGGCCGGCGCCAACGATGACCACGTCAAATTCCATCACTTCCCGTTCCATGACCCCTCCTCAAGCCGCCTCGTCCTGCAGTGCGGCCGGGTGATCTCGTTCTCGCTCGTCACGCGGCGCCGCTCGCGTCCCCCTCGCTACGTTCGGCCCTCGCTCCTCGGATATGGACCCGATCCGTGTCCGTTACAGGGGTCGCCTGATACGAGACGCGAATCGCGATTCAGTAAGGTTATCTATCAGCGCCGCCGTGAAATTGCTACAGTCCAGGCCATGACGACGATCGATCCGACACCGGCAGCGGCCATCTCCGCACTCGCCACGTGGTATATGGAGTGGGGGGTAGAGACCGCCACCACCGATACCCCGGCCGACTGGTATGCCGCCGCCGCGGCCGCCCGGGAAAGGCTGCTGCGCGACCGGCCCAGGGCCGCCGGGGATGCCCCTGCCTCCCGTGGCGGGCCGGCACCCGTGCGCGGCGCCGCCCTGCGTGACGGCAGGGCGCCGGCGCCTGCCGTGCCGCGGGCGGACCCGGCGGCCGTCGACCCGCTCTCGCCCGAAGGGGCGGCCGCACTTGCCCGCAGCCATGCGGGGGCCGCCCAAAGCCTGGCGGAGCTGGAACAGGCGATCCGCGCCTTCGAAGGCTGTGCGCTCAAGGCCACCGCCTCGAACACCGTTTTCGCCGACGGCAACCCCGAAGCCGATCTCATGCTGGTGGGCGAGGCGCCGGGTGCGGAAGAGGACCGGCGCGGCCTGCCCTTCGTCGGCCAGTCGGGCCGGCTGCTCGACCGGATGCTGAAGGCGATCGGCCGCGACCGCAGCAGCGTCTATATCACCAACGTGCTGCCCTGGCGCCCGCCGGGCAACCGCACCCCCACCCCGGTCGAAATCGCCGCCTGCCTGCCCTTTGCCCTGCGACATATCGCCCTGGTCCGCCCGAAGCTGGTCGTGGCGGTGGGCGGGGTCTCGGCCAAGGCGCTGCTCGACCGGCCCGAGGGCATCACCCGGCTGCGCGGACGCTCGGCAACCCTCGATCTTCCGGGGCTGGCGGGGCCTCTGCCGGTCTTCGCGACCTTCCACCCCGCCTACCTGCTGCGCCAGCCGGCGCAGAAGCGTCTGGCCTGGGGCGACTGGCTCAGAATCGCGGAAATCCTTGAAAAGCAATCATCCCCGGTTCCGTGACAATGTCGTGTCGTGAAGCGGGGGCTTGCCGGGACACCACATCCTCCCCTATAAACGTTGCCATCATGGCTTCGGAAAGCAACGACGCGCGTCACCAACCGCGGTCTGCACGTAGCTTCGCGCGTGCGATCGTGGCGCCTGCGGTGGCGCTGGCCCTCTTGCTCGGCGGTCCTGTGGCTTCGGGTGTGTTCATCACGCGCGCGCATGCAGAGACCTCCCTGCCGACCGGCCTGGAGACGGCGGATGACGCCGACTTCGGAATGGCTGGATTCGGTCTGGTCGATTCGTTCGAAGAGTGGCCCCAGGTCCTCTCTGATGCGGATGCCGAGCGTTATGCCCGGATTTTTGCACTGCAGTCCGACGGCCGCTTCGACGACGCGGACAGGCTGATCGCGCGGCTTGGCGACCGTCTGCTGATGGGCCATGTGACCGAACAGAGACTGATGCATCCGACGGCCTATACCGCGAGCTACGACGAGCTGCGGGACTGGATGGCGTTCTATGGCGACCACCCCGATGCCGAACGGATCTATGCGCTGGCAATGAAGCGCCGCCCGGGCGGCGAGGCCCGCCCGCGCGAGCCGGAGCGTCCGGAAGAGACCGCGATGCCGGTGGCCAACCGTCAGCCCAGCACCATCGACCAGCTCGACAGCTATTCCGCCGCCGACCGGCTGAAGGGGGCGCAGGCAAAGCGTGCGCGTGCGCTCGAAGCCCAGATCGCCGCCCGTGTCCGCAAGGGCGAGGCCGAGGCGGCCGAGAAGCTGATCGGCTCGGCCGAGGTTCAGAAGCTCTTCGACCGTCCGGCGCTCGATCAGGCGCGCATCCGCGTCGCTTCCTTGCATCTCATGCAGGGGCAGACCGCCCGCGCCTATGAACTGGCCGGCCCCGCCGCCGACCGTTCGGCCGCGATCGTGCCCTATGGCCACTGGACCGCGGGTCTTGCGGCCTGGAAGCTCGGCCGGGTCGAAACCGCGCGGCGGCATTTCGAACTCTTCGCCCGCACCGCCGGCCTGTCGGCCTGGAACGAGGCCGCCGGCGCCTTCTGGGCGGCGCGGACCAACATGGCGCTGGGCGATTTCGACACCGCACAGACCTGGCTCGACCGGGCGGCCCGCCAGCCGCTGACTTTCTATGGCCAGATCGCGCGGGCCATGCTGGGCGCGCCCACCGGCGATGTCTGGCAGCCCTCGCTCGCCGGCGGCGTGACGCCGGGCCTGCGCCGGGCGCTGCTGCAGAACGAAGGTGCCCGCCGGGCGCTGGCCCTGGCCCAGATCGGCGAATACGACCGGGCTGCGGGCGAGGTGGAGCTGGTTGCGGCCGCGGCCGCCCCCGAAGAGGCGCCGGCCGTGGTCGAACTGGCCGAGCAGGTGAACGCGCCCGAGGCCGCCACCGTGATCGGCCGCAAGGTCGCCGCCGCCTCGGGCATGCCCGATGTCGCCTCGATCTTTCCGGTGCCGGACTACACGCCCCGCGGCGGCTTCTCGGTCGACCGGGCGCTGCTCTATGCGCTGGCCCGCAAGGAGAGCAATTTCAACCCGCATGCCGTCAGCCCCGCCGGCGCCCGCGGCCTGATGCAGCTGATGCCGGGCACGGCGCAGCTGGTGGCCAACAGCCTGGGGCTGGGCGGCGGGCTGTCGCTCAGCCGGCCGGACGTGAACCTGCAGCTGGGCCAGGCCTATCTCCGCCGGCTGATGGACGAGCCCTATATCGGCAACAATCTGGTCAATGTGCTGGTCGCCTATAATGCCGGCCCGGGTAATCTGCGCCGCTGGCAGGACGGCCGCGGCATCTCTGCCGACGATGATCCGCTGTTCTTCGTCGAGACCATCCCGGTTGCCGAGACCCGCGACTTCCTTGAGCAGGTGCTGACCAATCTCTGGATCTATCGCAACCGTCTGGGTCAGACCTCGCCGTCGCTGGCGGCCCTGGCGGAGGGCGACTGGCCGTCTTACGAGACCATCGACGGCAATGTCGGCAACGACAACGCCGCCATCGCCTCGCGACGCTGATCGCGGCCCGGAAGGGCAACATTTTCAAGACGGGGTCGTCCGGCCGGGCGGTCCCGTTTTTGCGTGATCGGGCTTTTTTCACCGACGGTGCCGCAATTTGCGGAGCGCGGCCCTGCAGGCATCGCACTTGCCTTCGCGGCCGGCCCGGGCGTAGTTTGCAAACGACTCGCAATTGCAAATCACAAACGGCCGGTGTCACATGCCTGAATGTGCGCCGGTCCCCCGGCTCAAGGCAGTGCCCACCCGATGCGCCACACGGCTTTCAGACACCTCACCGCCGCCATCCTGCTTGCGATGACGGCAACGGCCCCGGCGATGGCCCAAAGCCCTGTGACGGACCCGGGCCCTGCGACGACTGCGGCCCCCGCAACGGAGGGCGTCCAGGCCGCACCGCAGCCGGTCACCGGAGAGGTCCTGCCTGCCGCTGAAGACGCCGCGACCGAAGAGACGGCAATCGAAGAAGACGCAGCGATGGCGGCCACCCTGCCCCACGACCTGTCGCCGATCGGCATGTTCATGGCCGCCGACATCGTGGTGAAGGCGGTGATGACCGGGCTTGCCCTCGCCTCCATCGCCACCTGGACGGTCTGGCTGGTGAAAAGCCTGGAGCTGGCCGCCGCCCGCCGCCGGGTCCGCCGCGATCTGGCGATGCTCGACGAGGTCCGCAGCCTGGCCGAAGCCGTGACCGGCATGGACGGGCAGCGCGGCCCCGCCGCCGCCCTGGTCCGCGCAGCCGTGGCCGAGACCCGCATCACCCGCGAGGTGACCGCCGGCCGCCCGCCCGCATCCGGTGCCGGCCTTGAATCCCGCGTCGCCTCGCGGCTTGCCCGCATCGAGGCCCGGGCCGGGCGGATGATCGCCCGCGGCACCGGCATCCTGGCGACCATCGGCTCCACCGCCCCCTTCGTCGGCCTGTTCGGCACGGTCTGGGGCATCATGAACAGCTTCATCGGCATCAGCGAAAGCCAGACCACCAACCTGGCCGTGGTCGCCCCCGGCATCGCCGAGGCGCTGCTCGCCACCGCCATCGGCCTGGTGGCCGCGATCCCGGCGGTGATCATCTACAACATCTTCGCCCGCGCCATCACCGGCTACCGCGCCGAGCTGGCCGATGCCTCGGCGGCCGTTGCGCGCCTGGTGTCGCGCGATCTGGACCGCGGCGGCATCGCGGTGGTGCCCGCCCAGACGATCGGAGGCTGACCCCATGGCCGCGAGATTGGACGACGGCGACGATCTGACCGAATCGCACGAGATCAACGTCACGCCCTTCATCGACGTCATGCTGGTGCTGCTGATCATCTTCATGGTCGCAGCCCCCCTCGCCACCGTCGATGTGCCGGTCAACCTGCCCACCTCCACGGCCACGCCGCAGCCGCGCCCCGCCAAGCCGGTCTTCCTGACCATCAAACAGGATCTGAGCCTGGCGCTCGGCGAAGAGGCCGTGCCGCGCGATCAGCTGAAGGCCGCGCTGGACAAGGCGACGCAGAACAACCCCGACGAGCGCATCCTGCTCCGCGCCGATCAGAGCGTCGATTACGGCCAGCTGATGGGGGTGATGAACGAACTGCGGACCGCCGGCTATCTCAAGATCGGCCTGGTCGGCCTTGAATCCGCCACCGCCGCGGCCGCGGCCGCCGGGCAGCAGCAGGCCGCCGCCAGATGAGCGCCGGCGCCGACATGCTGCACGGCCCCGGCGCGGTGCGCTGGGGGGCCGCCGGGCTGGTGATCCTGGCGCTGCACGGCGGCGCCCTGCTGGTCGCGGCCGCCCCCTGGGAGATGACCCCGCCGCCGCCGCTGCCGGAAGCGGCGGTGATGATCGATCTCGCCCCGCTGCCGGCCGCACCGCCCTCGCCCGCCCCCCCCCCGCCGCAGGAGGCCGCCCCCGATCCGGCGCCGGCCCCCGAGCCCGAGGTGGTGGAGCCCGACCTGCCCGATCTGCCGCCGCCACCGCCCGTGCCGGTGCCGGACCCGGAACCCCTGCAGGTTGCGCCGAAGCCCAGGCCCAAGCCGCCGGCACCGCCCAAGCCCCGGGTCCAGACCCCGCCCAAGCCGGTGCCGCCCAAGGTGCAGAAGCCGGTGGAGCAGCCGCCCGAAACCGTGCCCGAGAACGCGACCGCCCAGGCATCCGGTGCCCCGGCGGCGCCGACGCAGTCGACCGCGCCGGCCGGCCCGCCCGCCCCTGCGGCCCCCTCGTCCTATATGACCACCGATGCCGCGCGCAGCTGGCAGGCGGAGATGTTCGCCCATCTGGAACGCCATCGCCGCTATCCGCGCCAGGCCCAGCTGCGCAACCAGCAGGGCCAGGTGACGCTGCGCTTCAGCATCGACCGTGAAGGCCATGTGCTCGCCTCATCCATCGAGCGTCCCTCGGGCAATGCGCTCTTCGACCGCGAGACCCTGGCGATGATGAAGCGCGCCGATCCGCTGCCGCCGCCGCCCGACGATATCCCGTCGACGGAACTCACCTTCGTGGTCCCCGTCATCTTTTCGCTGCGCTGAGAGCAGGCCCCTCGCCGTCCTGGACCTCCGCCCCCGGTCGGGCTAGCCTTCTCGGCCCACCCGACCACCGGCGGAGGACCGACCCCCATGCCCGGCCGCATCGACGAGAGCCGCCCGTTTCTGGCCGTCAACATCGCCCTGCTGACGGTCTCCGACAGCCGCACGCCCGAGACCGACACCTCCGGCGACCTGCTCGCCGGCCGCATCGCAGAGGCCGGCCACACCCTGGCCGCCCGGCTGATCCTGCCCGATGACGAAGACCGGCTGGCCGCGCAATTCACCGCCTGGGCCGCAGATCCCGAAATCGACGTCGTGATCTCGACCGGCGGCACCGGCGTCACCGGCCGCGACGTCACCCCGGAAGCCCTGCGCCGGGTGATCGAGAAGCCGATCGAGGGCTTCGGCGAGCTGTTCCGCTGGCTGTCCTTCGCCAAGATCGGCACCTCGACGGTCCAGTCCCGTGCCCTCGCCGGCGTGGCGAAGGGCACCTATTTCTTCGCCGTGCCCGGCTCCACCTCGGCCTGCCGCGATGCCTGGGACGAGATCCTGGTCCTGCAGCTCGACAACCGCCACCGCCCGTGCAATTTCGTCGAGCTGATGCCGCGGCTGCGCGAACACGAAGCCTGATCGCAGGCTTCACAGCCGGGCCGCGACCCCGTATAGTGCGGCGATGTTCCCGTTATGTTCGCGGGGGAAGTCGCCCATGGATCCCTTCAAGCCCCTGATCCGACGGCCCGGCCAGCGCCGGGCCGAGGCCGATCGCGCGGCCGCCGCGGCACGGCTCGGTCTCGACCCGCATCGCGGCCGGGGTGCCGTCAGCAATCGCGACGGCCGCTTCGAACGTTTCAGCCACCAGGCCGCCGATGACGGCTGGGGCCGTCCCGAGGCGGACGAAGCGTCCGGGGCGAGGGAAGCCTCCGGCACGCCGGCCGGCGCGCGCCGCAAGACCGAGCTGCGCGGCGTGGTCGCGCGCACGGCCCTTGCCCGCAACGACAGCCCCGACATCCCCTTCGATGCCTCGATCAACCCCTATCGGGGCTGCGAGCATGGCTGCATCTACTGCTATGCGCGGCCCAGCCACGCCTATCTCGGCCTCTCGCCCGGGCTCGATTTCGAGACGGTGATCGAGGTGAAGCGCGGCCTGGCCGAGGCGCTGATCCGCGACCTGGCGAAGCCCGGCTATGTTCCCTCCACCATCACCATCGGCGGCAACACCGATCCCTATCAGCCGGCCGAGAAAACCGAGCGGCTGACCAGGGCGGCGATCGAGGTGCTGACCCGCCATCGCCACCCCTTCGCGATCATCACCAAATCGGCGCTGGTGCTGCGCGATCTGGACCTGATCGCGCCGGCCGCCGCCGCCGGTCTCGCCCAGGTGGCCGTCTCGGTCACCACACTGGATGCCGGCCTCGCCCGCGCCATGGAACCCCGCGCCGCCACCCCCGGCCGCCGGATCGACGCGATCCGCGGCCTGGCCGCAGCCGGCGTGCCGGTGACCGTGATGGCGGCACCGCTGGTCCCCGGCCTCACCGATCACGAACTGGAGGGCATTCTCGCCGCCGCGGCAGAGGCGGGCGCGGTGCGCGCCGGCTGGATCATGCTGCGCCTGCCGCGGGAAATCGCCGGCCTGTTCGAGGAATGGCTGCGCCTGGAACGCCCGGCCCGGGCCGAACGGGTTCTGGCCGCCGTGCGCGCCACCCGCGGCGGCGCGCTCTATGACAGCGGCTTCGGCCGGCGGATGACCGGCACCGGCATCGAGGCGAAGCTGATCGCCGACCGCTTCCGCCTCGCCTGCCGCAAGCTTGGCCTCAACCAACGCTCTTACAAACTCACCACCGCCCTGTTCACGCCGCCGGCCAGCCCCACAAAAGCAGAGCGGGCCGGCCAGATGGATCTGTTCGGGCGGGGCTGACCGCGCGTCACTGCGGGCGGTCTGCTGCCCGCCAGACCGCCATCTGCCGGCTGCGGAAGGGCTGGACATAGACGGGAGCCCATGTCGGCACACCCGACGCATCGAGACGTCCGGCGATGATGCCGCCCGGATGCGCCGCCGCCCAGCCGGCGATGTCGGCCGCAGCCCCTGCCTCGGGCGGAAACTCCGTCACCGGCGCCGTCAGCCGGCCCTGGAAATCGAGCATGCCGTCATGGCTGCCGCCGACGAACACCACCGGCCCGCCATCCGCCGCCACCAGCCGGGCAACCTCGTGCGCTGCCGGCCGGATGTCGAAGGCCCGGAAGGGTCCGAGCCCGCCATAGACGGTCAGCATCACCAGCACGCCCACCCAGGCAAGCGCCGCCCGCTTCAGCGCCGCGGCCGGGGCGAGATCGGGCGAGGCATGGATCGCCGCCGCCACCATCGCCAGCCCCGCCACCAGCGCCACCGCCAGCGGCCCCCAGGCGATGACGGTCCCGGACATGCCGGCCAGCCGCCCGACGACAGGCGGCAGGGCGGCAATGATGCCCGCCACCGCGACCAGGGCCGCCGGCAGCAGCCAGGTCCGGCGCAGCCAGCGGTTCAGCGGCCGCATCGGCGCGCCGTCGGCCATGCGCGCCAGCAGCAGCGCCACTGGCCCCAGCGCCGGCAGCAGATAATGGATCTGCTTGGCGCTGACGAAGCTCATCACCAGGAAGGCGCCGGCGGCGACCACCAGGCACAGGCGGCTGCCGGCATCGGGCCGGCCCAGGCTGGCGCGCAGCCGGCGCCAGAAGGCCGGCACCACCAGGAAGGGCAGCAGCATCGCGGGCAGGATCGCCGGATAGAACCACCAGGGCCGGGCATGGTCGAAAGCCTGCACCACCCGGCCGGCGGTCTGGCCCCACAGCAGCATGCGGGCGAAATCGGGCCCGCCCGCCAGCGCCGCCGGCAGGGCCCAGCCCAGGATCATGACGATGCCGATCGCCACCGCCCCCAGCCCTTGCAGGGCGAAGCGCTTCCAGCCATGCGGCGGCACCCGGCCTGCCCAAAGCGGGGCTGCGATCAGCGCCGGCAGCACGAACACCGCCGCCACCGGCCCCTTGGCCAACAGGCCGATGCCCAGCCCCAGACCGGTCACCACCATGTCCCGCGGCAGGCCGCGATGGGCCAGATCATGCAGGCCGATCAGGGCGATCGTCACCCCCAGCGCCACCGGCACGTCGAACATCACCATGGTGGCGAACAGCGTGACCGGCCCCATGCCCACCAGCAGCGGCAGGGCAAGCGGCGCCACCCCCGGCCGTTCGGGCCACAGCCGGCGGCCCAGCGCATGGGTCGCCCACAGCAGACCGGCGGCAAACCCCACCGGCACCAGCCGTGCGGCGGTTTCCGACACGCCCGCCACCGCCCAGACCAGGCGGATCGCCCAGAACAGCAGCGGCGGCTTGTGGGTATAGCCCTGGCCGTCCAGATGCGGCACCAGCAGGTTGCCGGCGCGGGTCATGTCCCAGGCAACCGTCAGATAGCGGGTCTCGTCCACCGGCAGCGGCGGGCGGAACAGAATGGCGGTCACGCCCAGCACCAGCAGCATGGCTGCCGCCAACGCAATATCGCCCGTCCCCGTCCGGGCAAGGCCCGGACGGGCGGCGCTTCCCGTCGTCGTCGTGGTCATCCGGCAGAGACCGCGATATCGGTCGGCTGGCGCGCCGCCGCCGCTTCCTTGCGGATCAGCGCCAGATTGCGCAGATAGACAAGCAGCCCCATGCCCTGGCCGGCGATGAATACCGGGTCGCCCCGCTTCACCGCATAAACGAACAGCAGCGCCCCGCCGCCCAGGCTGAAATACCAGAACAGCACCGGGATATAGCTGCGCCGACGCCGTTCACTCGCCACCCACTGCACGATGAAGCGCGCGGAAAACAGCGCCTGGCCGGCAAAGCCCACGATCAGCCACAGGTCGAACCAGTCGTCCGAGGGGGTGAGGGCATCAAGGATTGCGCCAAGCAGGGTCATGCTGCGGCTTCTCCGCTGCTGATCGCCGCCCGGGATGCCGCCGGATCGGCGGCCGCAGACGGCTTCTGAAGGGCAAACCCGGCCGGCCCCGCAGAGAGGGCGGGCATGGCAGAGGGGGCTGGCATGGCAGACAGGGCTGGCATGGCCAGCGCGCGGCCGATCGGGTCCAGCGGCCGCAGCCGGTGCTGCAGCCAGGCGACCCCGGCCAGATCCACGATGCCCTGCAGGGCGCGGGTCAGGGTGCGGTATTTGGACCGCCCGCCCCGGCGGCGGCGATCCGTCACCTCGACCGACACCACCCGGCCGCCGGCGGCGGTCACCAGGCTCGGCATGAAACGATGGGCATGATCGAACAGCGGCAGCGACAGCAGGTCGTCGCGCGCAATCACCCGCAGCCCGCAGCCGCTGTCGGGGGTGCCGTCCTGCAGCACCCGGCTGCGGATGCCGTTGGCGACCCGCGACACCAGCTTGCGCCAGGCGCCGTCGGCCCGGCCCTTGCGGTGGCCGGCCACCATCACGCCGCGCCCGGGCCCGCCCGCCTCGATCATCCAGCGCCGGATCAGCCGGGCAAGATCGGCCGGGTCGTTCTGGCCGTCGGCATCCAGCGTGGCGATCACCCGCCCGCGCGCCGCACGAAACCCGGTGGTCATCGCCGCACTCTGGCCGCGGCCGCGATCATGGGCGATCGCCACCAGCCGCGGATCGGCAGAGGCCGCCGCGGCCAGCAGACGGTCGGACCCGTCGCTGCTGCCGTCGTCGACGGCGATGATCTCGTAGCCGCCGGCCAGGATGTCCGGCGTCGCGAAGGCCCGGTGAATCTCGGCGATCAGGGGCAGGATGGCGGCCGCCTCGTCGCGGACCGGCAGCACCACGCTGATCAGGGGCAGGGAAACCGGGGCCGGAACGGCCGGCTCGGCGGTCGGGAGCATGGCAGGGCCTCGCTCGCTGGGGGATCGGAACAACGCCCGGGACGGACATCATGTTCCGCGCACCATATGGTGGAAGCCCTTACTCCGCCCTTACGCTCCCCGGACTCACGCTCCCCGGTCTCATGCTCTCTGGCATGTCACCACATCGGCAACGCAACCGGGTCAGCTGCCCCTGTATCCGCCACTGTCTCTGACCGGCGGAAAGCGTAGTCGGAATCGGGCCCCACCTTCGGGGGACTCCTCGACGCTGACACCGGCCCCATGGGCATCCGCAATCCGTTGCACGATCGCGAGCCCCAGACCGGCGCCATCGCCGCGACGGCGATCGGCGCGCCAGAACCGTTCGAAGATCTGGGCACGCCGCTCCGGTGGCACCCCTGGCCCGTCGTCATCGACGATCAGCTCAGGCCCATCCTCGCTTCCCGAGAGAAGTGAAGACCCGGGCACCACCTTTACGGTCACATTACCATCCGCGGGAACGTGAGCAAGCGCATTTTCAACCAAATTTCGCAGAAGCCGTGAGATTAATTCTCGTTTTCCGCGTACTGTTATCGCGCGATCAGCACCGTCCAGGGCCAGACTCCGATGGTTCTGAACGGCAAGCGGCGCCATTTCGGCCAGAACGTCGCGGGCGATCGCCGCCAGATCGGCCCGGTCCTCGGCTGCAACCCCCAGCGTGTCGACCTCGGCCAGGCGCAGAAGCTGGCCGGCAAGGCGCGACAATCGGTCGAAATCAGGGGCCAGCCGTGCCGCCTGATCCGGCGGCAGGGTCGCCTCCATCCGGGCGCGCAGGGCGGCGATGGGCGTGCGCAATTCATGGGCGGCGTCGGCAATGAACGCCCGCTGCTTTTCCAGCGCCCCATCCAGCCGGTCCAGCGCGCCGTCGATCGCGGCGACCAGGGGGCGCACCTCCTGCGGCAGATCGTCGCCGCCCATGCCGCCACCACCCGTGCCATCGCCGCCGGCCTTCCGACCCAGGCGGACACCGCTGGTGGTCGGCCCGATGCGGGCCGCCCGCGCCGACAGCCGGCGCAAGGGTGCCAGGCTCGATCGGATCGTCCACAAGGTCACCCCGATCAGCACGGTGAACGAGCCGATCACCCACCAGGCGGCGTTTTCCAGAAATTCCTCGATCAGGCTGTCGGCCAGCACATCCGGATGATCGTTGCCCTGGCCCACCTGCAGGATCAGCGGCCGGCCGTCGATCTGCACCCGAAAGCCGGTGCCGGTAACCGGCCGCCCGGCGGCATGGCCGCGGAAGGGCCGCCCCAGATCGCCCAACCCATGCGGATCGGCATCGGCCGAGGTGCGGGTATCCTCGTCCGGCAACAGCTCGCTCAGCGGCGCCCGGACCCCGGCCGATCCCAGCAGAAAGGTGCCGGCCTCGTCGAGCAGCGCAAAGGCCTCGTTGCCCGCCGGATCGGCATAAAGTGCTGCGATCGCGGCCGGCGGATCGAAGACCGGATCGCCCCCGGCACCGATGGTCAGATGCCGCAGCACCTGGCGGGCCTGGGTCTGTAGTGACTGATCGTCCAGATCGCCGCCGACATCCTCCAGCTCCAGCACCAGCGCCGCCAGCATCGCCGCCAGCACCACCAGCGCCGCCAGAACGGCGCGGACCGCGACCCGCTGGCTCAGCGACCAGCCGCGATCCCGCTCGTGCTCTCCCCGCTCGCGATCATCCGGGTCGCGATCACCCGAGTCAGGCCCCGCCATCGACGCCCTCTCCGCCATCCAGCAGATAGCCAAGCCCACGCAATGTGTGGATGCGCACGGCCGATCCGGCGCCCTCCAGCCGCTTGCGCAGCCGGTGGACCAGCACCTCCAGCGTGTTGGCGCTTGCCGCATCGTCGAAGCCATAGACCGCGGCTTCGGCCGAATCCTTGGGCACCACCCGGCCCTGCCGGCGCAGCAGCACTTCCAGCAGCGCGGTTTCGCGCCGGCCCAGCGCCACCAGCCGGCCGCCGACCCGGGTCTCACGCCCGACCGTGTCGAACGACAGGTCGCCGCAGGTAATCGCCAGGCCCAGCGCCCCGCCCGGCCGGCGCATCAGCGCCCGGACCCGCGCCACCAGCTCGGGCATGGCAAAGGGCTTGGGCAGATAGTCGTCGGCCCCGCCATCCAGCCCCGCCACCCGGTCCTGAATGCCGTCGCGCGCGGTCAGGATCAGCACCGGCACGGCGATGCTCCGCCCTCTCCAGCGGCGCACCAGCTCCAGCCCGTCGACATCGGGCAGGCCCAGATCCAGCACCACCACGTCGAAACTGGTCACGGCCAGCGCCGCCTCGGCGCCCTCGCCATCCTCCACCCGGTCGACCGCGAAGCCGGCCGCGGTCAGCCCCATCACCACGCCTTCCGACAGGCGATCATCGTCTTCGACCAGCAGCACCCGCATGGCGGTTCCCGTCCTCTCGCGCTGCCGGCCGTCAGCCCTCGGCCAGCCATTCGTCGATCAGCCGGCGGGCGATCGAAATCCGGTTGGGCAGGCTGACCGGCGACAGTTCCGGGTCCTTCAGCTCGTCGCGCTGCACCCAGATCGCGTCTTCCAGCTCGTGGCGATCGACATCCAGCGGCCCGCCTTCCAGAATCTCGGCCCGGAAGCCGACCATCAGCGAGGCCGGGAACGGCCAGGGCTGGCTGTGGCGATAGGTCACCTTCCCGATCTTCAGCCCCACCTCTTCGGCGATCTCGCGGCGCACGCATTCTTCCAGGCTCTCGCCCGGCTCGACGAAACCCGCCAGGGTGGAATACATGCCCGCCGGAAAGCGCGGCTGGCGGCCCAGCACGCACCAGTCGTCCTTGTGCGCCAGCATGATCACCGCCGGGTCGGTGCGCGGGAAATGGTCGGCGCCGCAGCCGGTGCAGCGGCGGACATGTCCCCCCTGCTCCGACCGGGTGGGGGCGCCACAGACGCCGCAGAACCGATGGCGGCTGTGCCAATAGGCCATCGCCCTGCCATAGGCGACCAGGGCCGCCTGCTGCGGATCCAGCGTCGCGGCCGCCTGGCGCAGATCGATCGGGATCGCGGCCGCCGCCTCCATCGCCGGGTCGTCCATGGGCAGACGGCCGATCAGCCCGGGCAGATCCTCCACCCGGGTCACGTCCACCGCAAACACCGGCCGGCCGTCCATGTCGCCCAGAAAGACCGGCGGGTCTTCCAGCAGGTCGCCGGCCGCATCGACCAGCCGGCCCAGTTCGGCCAGCAGCGCCATGGTCATGCCGCCCGCCGTGGGCGCCACGATGGTCTGGTCGCGCCAGATCAGCACGCTGCGCGCTTCCGGGGCGGCTGCGCGGGCGGCGATCCAGTCCGGATCCCGACGGTGGCGTCCGGCGCGATCGATGCGCAGGCCGGCGAGCACATTGGGGCGGTCGGGATCATGCGGGTCGTACATCGGGGTCGTCCTCGGACTTTGGCGGAACGTTGCGGCTCTTCACGGCAATGGCGGGAACGATAGCACCATCGCCCGGGACTGTCCCGCCGCCGGCACGCCGCCGCATCCGCCGGCCCCGCCTCCCGGGATGCCGCACAGCGGGCTTGCAAACCAGGGGCCTCATCCCCATAGTGACCCGCGGAAGGCTGGCGCGGACGGAGAGCCTCGCCAACCCGGTCAGGGCCGGAAGGCAGCAGCCGTAACGAGTCGCGATCCGGGTCGCTGTCCAGCCTTCCACCTCATTCACCTTCGCCTGCCTGCTTCGATCCCTCTTCCGGGCCGCGCCGCCCTCTTCCCAGAGATCCCGACCGGAACCCGGCATGACCGCATCCGACATCGCCGCAGAGCCAGCCCCGACCGCAGATGCGGCCGGCGGCGCCACGGCGACGGGATCGGCTGCAACGGGGACACCCGTCGAATACCGCGTTCTCGCCCGCAAATACCGCCCCCGCACCTTTGCCGAGCTGATCGGCCAGGATGCCCTGGTCCGCACGCTGACCAATGCAATCGAGACCGGCCGCCTGGCCCATGCCTTCCTGTTGACCGGCGTGCGCGGCGTGGGCAAGACCTCGACCGCGCGGATCATCGCCCGCGCACTGAACTGCACCGGCCCCGACGGCACCGGCGGGCCGACGCCCGCGCCCTGCGGGGTGTGCGAGAACTGCCGGATGATCGTCGAAGACCGCCATGTCGACGTGCTGGAGATGGACGCGGCCAGCCGCACCGGCGTCAACGACATCCGCGAGATCATCGAGGGCGTGCGCTACCGCCCGGTGGGCGCGCGGTTCAAGATCTACATCATCGACGAGGTCCACATGCTCTCGACCAGCGCGTTCAACGCGCTGCTCAAGACGCTTGAGGAACCGCCGGCGCATGTGAAATTCATCTTCGCCACCACCGAATTGCGCAAGGTGCCGGTCACGGTGCTGTCGCGCTGCCAGCGCTTCGATCTGAAGCGGGTCGAGCCCGAGGTGCTTTCCGCCCATTTCTCCCGCATTGCCGGGATCGAGGGGGCCGAGATCGACGATGCGGCCATGGCGCTGATCGCGCGGGCCGCCGACGGTTCGGTGCGTGACGGCCTCTCTCTGCTCGACCAGGCCATCGCCCATGGGGCGGGCCGCGTCACCGAACATCAGGTGCGCGACATGCTGGGCCTGGCCGACCGGGCGATCGTGATCGACCTCTTGGACCGCACATTGTCGGGCGATGTCGCCGGTGCACTCGCGATCATGGACGATCAGGCCCGTGCCGGTGCCGATCCGGCGGTGATCGTGGAAGACATGCTGGCGCTGGTGCATCTGATGACCCGCGTCAAGCTGGCCGGCGTCGAGGGCAAGGGCCCGGTGCTGACCGCCGCCGAGCGGGATGCCGCCCATCGCATCGCCCAGCGTCTGGGCATGGCCCATCTGGGCCGCGCCTGGCAGATGCTGCTCAAGGGTCTGGGAGAGGTGCGCCTCGCCCCCGTGCCCCAGGCCGCGGCCGAGATGGTGGTGATCCGTCTGGCCCATGCCGCCGACCTGCCCGACCCGGCCGAGCTTGCCCGGATGCTGAAGGATGCCGGGACGGCTGGCCCCGCGGGTGGCGGCCCCGCGGGTGGTGGCCCGGGGGGCCCCCCGCCCCGCCCTAGCCCGGCCGCCGGGGCGTCTCAAGCGCCGACCCCGGCGGCGCCAGACCGGCGCCCCCCCGAACCGCCCCGCGCGGCTCCCCCGCCGCCACGCCCGGCTCCGCCGCCCCGTCCGGTCGAGACACCGCGCCCGGTCGAGACACCACGTCCGGTCGAGGCAGCGAAACCCGCGCCGGCTCCTGCGGCCAGGACTCCTGCGGTCAAGGCGCCCGCGCCCAGGCCCGAACCGGCCGCCGAGCCCGAACAGCTGCTGCCCGACGAGATCCGCACCCGGCTCGATCGCTGGCGCGAGATCATCGATCTGCTGCGCCGGCATCGCGAGATCCGGATCGTGCCCGAGCTGCGGGCCGCCGCCCATGTCGCCGAGATCACCGTCACCGCGGCCGAGCGCCGGCTGGTGCTGGCTTTCGAGCCGGGGACCGATGGCGGGCTGGCCACGAAGCTTCAGGATCTGTTGAGCCGGATCGACGATGCCCCCTGGCAGGTGCTGGCGGCCGGCGCCCTCAACGATCCGGCGCTCACCGCCGCCGCGCGGGCGACGCCGACGCTGGTGCAGTACGACGAGATGCGCAACCGGCGCATGCTGGCGCTGGCCCGCCGCCATCCGATGGTCGAGGCGGTGTTCGCAGCCTTCCCCGGTGCGACGCTCGAAGCCGTCACGCCCATCTTCGCCGCCGGCGCCGCTGCCGACGAGGGCGGCGGTCAGACCGAGATCGAACGCCTGGATGCAGAGATGTTCGACGGCGTCTTCGACGAAGAGGCCTATGGGGCCGGCGACGAGGATGCCGCCGGGGCCGATTACGACGCCCGGTTTGCCGATTTCTGACCGCGCATCGCCCAAGGGGGCCGCGCGGGGCTGGCGCCGGCCGCCCCCCGCCTTTATATAGCAGCCAACATCCGATCCCGACCCGAGGAGCCCTTGTGATGCGCAACATCGGCCAGTTGATGAAGCAGGCCCAGAAGATGCAGTCGAAGATGGCCGAGATGCAGGAGCAGCTCGCCAAGGTCGAGATCTCCGGCCAGTCGGGCGGCGGCATGGTCACTGCGGTGATGACCGGCAAGTCCGAGCTGCGCAGCCTGAAGATCGATCCCAAGCTGGTCGATCCGGAAGAGGTCGAGATGCTGGAAGACCTGATCGTCGCGGCGGTGAACGACGCGAAGAAGAAGGTCGAGACCTATGTGAACGACGAGATGCAGAAGATGACCGGCGGGCTGAACATCCCCGGCATGGGCAACCTGCCCTTCTGATCCCGTCGGCAGACCCATGACCGATACCGGCGGGGCCGCCTATGTCGAGACCCCGCCGCCCCCGGCCCTTGGCGGGCTGGTTCGGGCGGTGTGGTCGTCGCGGGCCGCCGCCGGGCCCGCGGCCCCGTTCCGGGTTCTGCCTGATGGCTGCATGGATCTGATCCTGGCCTGGGGTGGTGGTGCCGATCCCGAACTCATCCTGGCCGGCACCGATCCCGTCGCCCGGATGGTGGACCACCGGCCCGGCCGGCAGCGCCTGGGCCTGCGCTTCCGCCCCGGCTGTCTCGGCGCCCTGATCGACTGTACCCCCCGCGATCTTCTCGGCCAGTCGCCCGATGCGGCCCCATTGCTGCCGCAGCCCCTGCGCGACGCCGCCCGGCACCTGCTCGACCGGCCCGATGATGCCCGGTCCCGCCGGGCACTCGCCGCGGCACTCGCGGGCCTGGCCGAAACCCGCCGCCGCCACCTGCCCGGCCCGGCACTTGCGGCCGCACTCACAGCCCTTGACGCCCCGGCGCTTGTCGGCCCCACGGCCGCCGCCCATGGCTTCGGACAGCGCCGCTTCGACCGCGCCATCCGCCACGCCACCGGCCTCTCCCCCCGCCACCTCGCCCGGATCTTCCGCCTGCAGCGGCTGCTCGCCGCCGTAATGGCCGATCCGACTATTTCTCTCGCCGAATTAGCCGTTTCGGCTAATTTCGCCGACCAGCCGCACATGACCCGCGAAACCCGCGCCCTCACCGGCCTCTCCACCGGCCGGCTGCTGGCAGAGCTGGGTGTCCGAAAGCTTCAAGACGCCGACCCCGCCCGGGGGGCAGACTGATCCGGTATCCAACCCCGGAGAGAGACCATGACCCCCGCCACGCTCGGCTATGTCATCCGCCATGTCCCCGACGTCGCCCGCAGCGCCCGCTTCTACCAAGCCGTCTTCGGCCTCACGGCCCGGCTGATCCATGAAAGCGGCAGCTATATCGAACTCGACACCGGCACCACCACCCTCGCCTTCGCGACCCCCGGCCTGATCCGCGAACTGGGCGTCGACCCCGGCACCGCGGGCGAAACCCCGCCCTTCGGCACCGAACTGGCCTTCGTGGTCCCCGATGCCGAGGTGGAGGCCACCGTCGCCCGCGCCGTCTCGTCCGGCGCCACGCTCGCCGTCGCTCCCACCCGCCAGCCCTGGGGCCAGCTGGTCGCCTTCCTCCACGACCCCGACGGCCTGCTGATCGAGGTCTGCGGCCCGGTGGGTGGATAGGGCCGGTCACCCCTCCGCCAGGCGCAGCACCACCACATAGACCCCGCTCGGAATCAGAACCAGCACGATAAAGGGAAGGCGCCGACGCAGCGGAAACAGCGCGGCCAGGGCGGCAAAACCGGCAATCGCCGGCCATGCCGCCGTGCCGATCTCTCCGGCTGCACAATAGACGGCAAGGTTCACGAAAACGGCGACCGGCAGCACCACCTCGATCCGCCGCCGCGTCGCCGGCGATGTCGGCAACGGCAGATAGGCAGGCAGCACCCGCACCAGCACCGACACCAGGCCAAGCAGGATCATGCCGGTAAGCGGCACCCCCCACATCTGCACAAGCTCTGATCCGTCGGTCATCACGCGCCTCCTGATCCGTCGTTCGGACCTGCCGTCGTTGGAAAAGCGAACCGGTCGACCAGAACCGCAGCGGCCAGAATGCCCGGCAGCCAGAACCATTGCGGGCCGAGCACCAGATAGAGCACGAGCACCAGCGCCGCCGCAGCCGCGATCGTCGTCACCATGCGGGTCGCCAGCCGGCCGGTGGCCGTGTGTGCGGCCGCTTCAAGGCGCAGAACCGACAGGGTGAACAGCAGCAGGCTGGCCGGAAAGAAGGCGAGCAGAGCCAGAGTTTCGGCCGCCCGGCTGCCGGCGATCACCGGCAGCAGCAACCCGCCTGCGGTGGTCGAGGCTGCCCAGGTCAGGAAAATGCCTGCCCGGATCGCCCACCGCGCCGGGCGGTCGTCGCCGGGCCCTTCCACGGCATAGGATTCGTCCGAGACCATATGCGCCGCCAGGCCCTTGAGCGGCCCCTGACCGTGAAACGGCGCCGACACCGTCAGGATCATCGGCAGATACCGCAGATTGATCAGCAGGATGACGGCAAAGGCCGCAATCGGCCCGCCGCCCTCGCCGGCGATCCGCAGCCAGATGAACTGTCCGCTCCCCGTAAACCCGATCAGGCTCACCGCCAGGATCTCCGACGCGGCCCAGCCCTGTGCACCGGCCAGAACCCCGAACAGCAGCCCCACCGGCATGAGGGCAAGCCCCACGGGCCATGTCCGGGCCAGAACATGACGGCGCCCCCCTTGTCCGGCCGGAACGACGCGGTCAGCGACGCGATCTGAAGTCACAGGCCTGCCTCCTTCCTCCGTCAGAGCCCCCTCGGGGAGGAGCAGGATCAGACCTGCGCGTTCAAACTTCAATCTCGAATCAAAACATAAAGATTATGCATTCGCGTCATGCGATGGTCACGCCCAGCACGGATGCCCGGCCGGGTGTCATGACATTCATGCCGCCCAGCCATCCATCCTCCGGGCTTGTACGACAGCCGTGGCCGCCCGACATGTCAGGGGCGGGACAGGCCGGAACCGGCCCATGTCCCGGCGGATTTCCCCTCCAGACCCGGAACACGGAGCCCGAGCATCATGCCGAAGAAAACGCCCGCCGCTGACCTCGCCACCCCGTCCGATCTCGGCGGCAAGAATGCCCGCGGGGTGGCCGAGGTGCTGAACGCGATTCTGGCCGACAGCTTCGCGCTCTACCTCAAGACCAAGAACTTCCACTGGCACGTCTCGGGCCCGCATTTCCGGGACTATCACCTGCTGCTCGACGAGCAGGCGACCCAGATCCTGGGCACCACCGACCAGATCGCCGAGCGGGTCCGCAAGATCGGCCACACCACGCTGCGCTCGATCGGCCACATCTCGAAGTTGCAGTCGATCAAGGACAACGACGCCGAGTTCGTGTCGGCCCGCGACATGCTGGCGGAACTGCGCGAGGACAATCTGGCCCTGGTGAAGCAGCTGCGCGAGGCCAAGGAGATCGTCGACGAGGCGAAGGACAACGCCACCTCGGGCATCCTGGACGAGTGGACCGATCTTGCCGAGCAGCGCGCCTGGTTCCTGTTCGAGGCCGCGCGCGAGGGCTGAGCCCGGCTCAGACGCTGACCTTCGCCCACCGGAGCAGGCGGCGGAGCCCGTCATCGTCCAGATCCGCCACAGCCAGCATCGCCGCATAAGGGTCGCCGTCCAGACGGAGCACCGCCGCGAAGGCGGGCTCGGTCTTGAGGCCCCGGTCGCGCGCGCCGATCACCTGCCGCCGCAAACCCGGCCCGCCGAGGGCGAGCAGCCGGCGCTCCGCCTCGAAATGGCGCCAGCCCGGCTGTTCCGCCACCGGCAGCGGGCTGCCGAAGATTTCGACCGGCCAGCCGGCCGAGACGAAGCGCACCACCACCGGCCGGCCGTCGCCACACCAGCGATGCACCGAAAAGCCGGGCAGGTGGCGGAAATCGGCCCAGGCCACCGCCGCCAGCGCCTCGGGATCGGGGGCATGGCACAGCACATCGATGTCGCTCTCCGGCCGGTCGAGACCAAGCGGCGGCGTGCCGGCCAGATGCGGATCGAAGCCCTGAAGATCGCCGGGATAGCCGATCCGGTGCAGGGCTTCCTGATAGGGTGGACGTCGTCGGGTCATGCCCCGATCCTGCAATCCCGCCCTCTCGCCGTCCAGCGCCACGCACTGCCGCAGGCCTAGGAAGCGACGGGCGAGTGACCTATAGTCGGCATCCGCCGCCCTCTTGAGACCCTTTCCGGACCACGAGACCCCATGGCCGCACCCGAGATCGAGAAGCTCGTGACCCTGCTCGCCCGCCTGCCGGGGCTGGGCCCGCGCTCGGCCAGGCGCGCGGCACTGACCCTGCTGAGGCGGCGCGAGGCGCTGATGCTGCCGCTGGCCGACGCACTGGCCAAGGCGGCGGCCGAGGTCAAAAGCTGCACGATCTGCGGCAATCTGGATGCCCGCGACCCCTGCGGGGTCTGTGCGGACGAGCGGCGCGACCCCACCCAGCTCTGCGTGGTCGAACAGGTGGCGGATCTCTGGGCGATGGAACGCGCCGGCGCCTTCCGCGGCCGCTACCATGTGCTGGGCGGCACGCTCTCTGCCCTCGACGGCATCGGTCCCGACGAACTCGGCATTCCGAAACTGGCGGCACGGGTCGCGGAAGGCGGCATCACCGAGGTGGTGATGGCCCTGCCCGCCACCGTCGACGGCCAGACCACAGCCCACTACATCGCCGACCGGCTGGCGGAGGCGGCGCCCGAGGCCAACATCACCCGCCTGGCCCATGGCATGCCGGTGGGCGGCGCGCTCGACTATATGGATGACGGCACCATTCAGGCGGCGCTCAAGGCGCGCCGGCCGGTCTGAGGGAACGCCCGCGCCGATGGCCCGCCTGCTGCTGCTCACCGCCGGAACCGAGGGGGATGTCCGCCCCTTCGTCAATCTGGCGGCGCGGCTGGTGGCACGCGGTCACGAGGTGGGGCTGGCCGCCCCCGCAGGCGATGCGGAGATGGTCGCCGAAAGCGGCGCGCAGCATCTGAAACTCGCCATCGATTTCCGCGACATGGCCCGGCAGGGGCAAGCCCATGCCGCCGGCCTGCCCGGGCTGATCGACCGGCTGACCCGGACCGGCACGCTGACCCGCGTTGCCGACGCGCTGTTCGAGACCACCGCCCGCGGACGCAGCTTCCGGCCCGACGCGATCATCGCCCATCCGAAATATACCGGCGCCGCCGATCTGGCCCAGACGCTGCAGGTGCCCTGGGCGCAGGTGGCGCTGCTGCCCTGCATCGCCCCCACCGCCGTGGTGCCCAACGCCGCCCTGTTCGCCCGCGACATGGGCCCCTGGGCGAACCGGGCCAGCTATTGCCTCACCCCCCTGCTCGCCCGACCGCTGGCCGGCCGCACCGATCGCTGGCGGGCGGAAAGCCTGGGCCTGCCCCCCAGGCGCAAGGCGCCGCCGCCCGCGGCCCGGCTGGTGCTCAACGCCTTTTCCGCAGCCCTGCTGCCGCGCATCGACGACTGGGGCCCGGATGTCGTGACCACCGGCTTCTGGCGTGCCGAAGACGATGCGGCGGCCGATGCCGGCCTGCCGATCGAGGCGGCGGCCTTCGCCACCCGCGCAACCGCCCGCAGGCGGCCGCTGATCCATATCGGGTTCGGCAGCATGAGCGGGGTGGACGGCAATGGCGTCGCACGCTCTCTGGCCCGCGCGATCGAGCGCGCCGACGTGGCGGCGCTGGTCACCACCGGCTGGGGCGGCATCGACGGCCGGGCGCTGGACCGCCTGGCCGGCGACCGGGTGCTGGTGCTGGACCGCATGCCCCATGCCCGGGTCTTCCCGCATGTCGACCTGGTGGTTCATCACGGCGGGGTGGGCACGCTGGCGAGCGGGCTGATGGCCGGCCGCGCCGCGGTGATCTGCCCCTGGGGCGCCGATCAGCCCTTCTGGGCGGCACGGGCCGTGGACGGCGGCTATGGCCTGCGCGGGCCCGGGCTGCGCCAGCTGGCGGCGGGGGGGCTGGGCACCGGCGACCGGCTTGGCCGCACGATCCGCCGCGCGCTCCGCCACGGCCCGCTGACCGACACCGCCCGCCGGATCGGCCGCAGGCTGCGCGCCGAAGACGGCGCACATGCGGCCATGCTGGCGATAGAAGACATGCTGCGCGGCAGGTGATGCCGCATGCGTCGCCGATCAGGCGGCGACGCAGCCGCAGGCGGCGCTGCGGATGCGGACCAGAGACCCCGCGCGGCCGGTGGCGGCCGTGCCGGCGATGATGTCATCGGCACGCGGCCCGAAGATGTGCTGGCCGCGATCGCCCAGAATCGTGGTCGCCGGGCAGACGATGTCCAGGTGATACTGGGTGTGGGGTGTCAGCCCCAGGCCGATATGAATGGTGCCGGTCTCGCCGCCATAGAGTTCGTTGATCGCGGTGTTGGCGTCATACAGTTCCAGCGTGCAGTTCACCGCGAAGCCGAACTCCCACATGATCCGGTAGCGGCTGTCGACATCGAACATCCGCTCCAGCATCTCCACCGCCGGCGCCGCTTCGGGCGTCAGGGCTTCCAGTCGGACGATATGGCCGCGTTCGATGGTGGCGAGCATCGGCCCGCGCTGCATGGCCGCCAGCCGGCTGTGGATCCGCGCCTGATCGGCCGGATGATAGCTGGGGGCGCCGTTGTGCAGGATCGGATAACCCTCGATCACCATCTGCCCGTCGATGCCGAGAGAAAGATCGGCGCTGTAGTCGTAGACGTCCAGCGGCAGGGCGCTGACTTCGCCCGACGGCGCCAGCTGCTGCTCTCCCCAGCCGAGGAAGCCTGCCTGTTCGTTCCAGACATACTTGTCCGACATGTGGTCGAAGCGGGCGCGGGTGCCGTAGCGCGGATCGACGATCTCCATGAAGGCCGACTGCTCGGCCGTCGCGAAGAACTGATCGACCAGCTCCTGCTGGGCGGCCGGGTCGGTCGCCTCGATCATCCGGATGCCGTGGGCCAGCTTGTCCATGTCGGTCGGCGTCGAATTGCAGGCCAGCGCCAGAAGCTTGCGCCGGGCGCCGATCGTGCCGGCCGGCGGCGACTTGTAATAGACGTCGGGAGAAATGACCAGGATATGCGCCGTCTCGGGCATCTGGTCCAGAATCTCGGAGAAGGACTGCCCCTTCTCGTAGAACAGCGTCATGTCACCGGCATAGCCGCCGCCACCCCGCCCCAGCCGGACCTCGAAACGATCGGCTGCCGACCGGTTGGTGACGAAAACGAAGGTGGCGCCCTCCGGGTCGCCGAACTGCCGCATTGCGGTCGGGTCGATGATGATCCGGTCCATTGCCCACCTCTTGCCTGATCACATGACATGCAAGTCTTCATCAAGTGGCGTGGTGCGACACGCTGCGTGCGCGCACCACGCCACCCCGCATCCGTCAGTCAACGGATGAGAAGGCCGCTGGATCAGCCCAGCAGGCTGCCGAGATAGTCGGCGTTCTTCTTACGGTTCTGCATGACACGTCTCCCTTGGTTGAGAGACCGGAGGACCCCATCCATCCGGTCGACTTGATGGTTTCATGGGGCGCGGACTCATTCAACTCAAAAAAGAATCATAATTATCATGTGCAACCGTAATGGGAATGTCATCGATCGGCCATGAAGCTCAGACCAGGACCTCGTTGCCGGTGGAGACGTTGGCGGCACCCAGCACCTGCACACCGCCGGCGCTGCCCGGTTGATCGACCACATTCCCGGTCACGACGCACTTCACCCCGTTGACGTCGATCCCCCAACCGCCGCTCCGCGGACGTCGGACGACATTGCCGCGAACGACGCAGCGCTGGCCGGCGACCGTGATGCCGACCCTGCGGGGTCCACGATGAGATTGTCTGCGATCACCAGACCACTGGACCGGATCACCATGGCCGCCCCGCTGCGGGTGACATCCAGATTGCAGGTCCACTGGCATCCCTGAACAGCGCCGGAAATGCCGGGCTTGGTTTCGAACAGGCCCTCGGCAGGGGTCTCGATCATCGTGCCGTAGCCGCGATAGCCGGTGACCCCGGCAATGCGCATCTCACCCATGGCACCGTGATAGAAGCGGCGGCAGTCATCGACATAGACGTCCGAAATCAAACCGCCCTTGAGCCGGTTTGCCAGTCCCACCGTCATGATACAGGTGGAGGTACGATCGAGGGTCGCGCCGACGAGCTTCGCGTCGACATTGATCTGCAGCGCGCCCCATGCGGCTGCATCCGGCGCACCGGTAACAAAAAGGCCGGGCCATGGACGATCGTAGAGCGTGTTCGACGGCCCGACGACCAGAACGCACCCTTCACGCAGGTCCGAAGTCGAACTGCCCTTGTGGAAAACGACGAAGTCTCCTTCGCTCAGACCATCGAAAGCGGCACCAGTGCCGTCCGCTTCGATCTCCACCACCAGCGACAGATCGGGCAGGTCGTAATGGCTGCCGCAGCTGTGAAAGCGATTGGCATGGAAGGTCAGCGCCCGGACGGAAGAATCCGCTTCCCCGCCGGCCGTATCCGACGGAGCGATGACAATGCCATAGCGACAGGAACTGAAATGGGTGCGGGTGGTCAGAACGCGCCCTCAGCCGGCCTCGTCCTCCGTGCCCCGGTCGCCCAGCTGCAGGGCGTCGATGCGCTCCGCCCGGCGGGCGGCCCGGTCGGCCGACAGGCGGACGCCGCGCAGATCCTCTGCCGCCTGTTCGAAATGGCGGACCAGCTTGGCCGCCCGGTCGTCGAGCCGGGCGAGATCGTCGAGCAGGGCGGTGACCTGGGCGCGGATCTCGGCCGCCTGCTCGCGCACCCGCACATCCTTGAGCACCGCCCGGATGGTGGTCAGCGTCGCCATCAGCGTGGTGGGAGAGACGATCCAGACCCGGGCGCGGAAGGCCTTCTCCACCACATCCTGAAAATTGCCGTGCAGTTCGGCATAGACCGCTTCCGAGGGCAGGAACATCACCGCGCCGTCCGCCGTTTCGCCGGGGATCAGATAGCGGTCCGAAATCGCCTTCACATGGGCCATGACCGCCGTGCGGAAGGCGCGCGCCGCCTCGGTCCGCCGGGCATCGCTGTCGGCCTGGCGGAGCAGATGGAAGCTTTCCAGCGGAAATTTGGCATCGACCACGATCGGCCCGGGCGGATGCGGCAGATGGATCAGGCAGTCGGCGCGGCGGCCGTTTGACAGTGTCGCCTGCATCGCATAGGCGCCGGGCGGCAGCATCTGGCCGACCAGGTCGGCAAGCTGGACCTCGCCGAAGGCGCCGCGGGCCTGTTTGTTGGCCAGGATGTCCTGCAGACCGACCACCTTCTGTCCCAGATCGGCGATGTTGCGCTGGGCCTGATCGATCACCGCCAGCCGGGCGCGCAGATCCGCCGTCGCCTGGGCGGCACGGGTGCCTTCCAGATCGAAGCGATGCTCCAGCCGGGCCGACAGCGTGGTCAGGCGGGCATCCACCGTCTCGGCGATCATCCGCTCCTGGGTCTGGAGCCTGGCATCCACCTGCGCCTGCTGGGCGGCAAGCGCCGCCACCACCTGCTCCATCCGCCCCGCCTGCTGGGCCTGGGAACGGGCAAGATCGCTCGCCAGCCGTTCCAGGATTTCCGCCTGATCGAGGGCGGCATCCTCGGCCGCACGTGCCCGGCGGGCAGCCGCCGCCGCAACCCAGCCGCCGGCGACCAGCACCAGCAGCAACAGGGCTGCGATGGCGAGCGGAACGGGGTCGAGGCTGGCGATATCGGGCATCTGCAGGTCGTCTCCCGGATGAAACAGGGCCCGGACGGGTCGCCGGGGGCGGGATCATGCGCCGGCACGGGCCCCGGTACAAGCGACCTGCACCCCGCGCGCAGCCCCGATGCAGGGCTGGCCGGCGCCGGGCGATCTTGACCCCGCGATGTCGCCGTAATACCTAACCCTTGAACAGAATTGGAGTCGTGACCTCTCATGGCCATCATGCCCATCCTCACCGCGCCCGATCCGCGCCTGACCAAGACCGCGACCCCGGTCGCGCGCGTCGACGACGACGTGCGCCGGCTGATGGACGACATGCTCGAGACCATGTATGCCGCCGAGGGGATCGGGCTCGCGGCGCCGCAGGTGGGCGTGCTGCAGCGGGTGATCGTGATCGACGTCTGCTGGGGCCGCGAAGGCAAGGAGCCGACGCCGCTCTTCATGGCCAATCCTGAAATCGTCTGGGTCTCGGACGAGGACAAGACCTATGAAGAGGGCTGCCTGTCGCTGCCCAGCCATTACGCCGATGTGGTGCGGCCGGCCGCCGTGCGGGTGCGCTATCTGGACCGCGACGGCGCCGTGCAGGAAATCGAGGATGACGGCCTGCTGGCGGTCTGCGTCCAGCACGAGATCGACCATCTGGACGGGGTGCTGTTCGTCGACCATCTGTCGTCGATCAAGCGCAACATGATTCTGCGCAAGCTGGTCAAGGCCCGTCGCCTGGGCAACGACAAGCCCGAGAAGGCGCCGATCACCGCCGCAGTCTGAACGTCCCCTCTTCCACCGAACCGAACCGGATCCGCGCGCCCGATGAGCACCGACACCCCCGCCCGCGCCCCGCACCGGGCGCGCGTCGTTTTCATGGGCACGCCCGATTTCGCCGTCCCCTCGCTCGATGCCCTGGTTGCCGCCGGGCACGAGGTGATCTGCGTCTATACCCAGCCGGCCCGGCCGGCCGGGCGCGGCCAGAAGCTGCAGCCCACCCCCGTGGCGGCCCGGGCGGAAGCGCTGGGCATCCCCGTGCGCACGCCGGTGACGCTGCGCGATCCGGCCGACCGCGCAGCTTTCGCCGATCTCGGCGCCGATGTCGCGGTGGTGGCGGCCTATGGGCTGATCCTGCCCCGGCCGGTGCTGGACGCGCCGGCCCATGGCTGCATCAACGTCCATGCCTCCCTGCTGCCGCGCTGGCGCGGTGCCGCCCCCATTCACCGCGCGCTGCTGGAAGGCGATGCGGAAACCGGCGTCACCATCATGCAGATGGAAGCCGGGCTCGATACCGGGCCGATGCTCGCCACCTGCCGGGTGCCGATCGGCCCGCGGATGACGGCGCAGGAGCTGCATGACCGGCTGGCGGCCGACGGCGCGGCCCTGCTGGCCCGCACCCTGCCGGGGGTGCTGGACGGCAGCATCACTGCGGAACCGCAGCCGGAAGCCGGCGTGACCTATGCGAAAAAGCTGGAAAAGGCCGAAGGCCGGATCGACTGGACGGCCGATGCCGCACGGATCGACCGGCTGGTGCGCGCCTTCACCCCCTGGCCCGGCGCCTTCTTCGAGCTGGAGGGCGAAAGCCTGCGGCTGATCGAGGCGGCCCCCTCTGCCACCGCGGTGCCGGCCGGCACGATGGCCGGCACGCTGCTGGCCGACGGCCGGTCGGTCGCCTGCGGCGACGGTCGGGCGCTGAGGCTGATCCGGGCCCAGCGCGCCGGCCGCAAGCCCATGACCCTGGATGATCTGGCCCGCGGCTTTCCGGCGCTTGCCCCCGGCGCCCGGCTCGGCTGATGCAGCCGCCGCGGATGCAGCGCTGGAAGTTCACCGTCGAATATGACGGCACCGGCTATGTCGGCTGGCAGCGCCAGGACGGGCTGCCCTCGGTCCAGCAGGTGCTGGAAGAGGCGATCGAAGCCTATACCGGCAGCCCCTGCACGCTCCGCGCGGCAGGGCGCACCGATGCCGGCGTCCATGCCTCGGCCCAGGTGGTGCATGTGGATCTGCCCCGCGCCGACAGCCCCTTTACCACCATGTCGGCGATCAACCACTTCCTGAAGCCGGAAGCGGTGGCGGTGGTGGATGCCGAAGCGGTGCCGGACAGTTTCGACGCCCGTTTCACCGCCATCGGCCGTGGCTATACCTACCGGATCCTGAACCGCCGGGCACAGCCGGCGCTGGACCGCAACCGGCTGTGGCATGTGCCCTGGCCGCTGGATCTGGAGGCGATGACCGCCGCCGCCGCCCGGCTGCTGGGCCATCACGATTTCTCCAGCTTCCGATCGACCGACTGCCAGGCGAAATCGCCGATGCGCACGCTCGACGAGCTGACCATCCGGCGCGCGGGCGACGAGGTGCTGATCCGCACCCGCGCCCAGGCCTTCCTGCACAACCAGGTGCGGATCATGGTCGGCACGCTCGCCATGGTCGGCCGCGGCCGCTGGACGCCCGACGACGTCACAAGAGCGCTTCAGGCCCGCAAACGCGCCGCCGCCGGCCAGACCGCACCGCCCCAGGGGCTGTGCCTGGATCTGGTCGCCTATCCGCCGCCGGAGCTTTGGGCCGAAATGGCGACCCGCCGCCGCGCCCGCCCCGTAGACGCCGAAGCGGCGGGCAACGATCCGGACGAGGTCGACGGCGACTGATCTGGGCCCGGCTGATTCTGGCCCGATTGATCCTGGCCCGACTGATCTGGGCTGACCGGGTCAGCCCCGGCCGGGGCTGCTTTCCGGGGATGCATCACCCTCGGCCTCGTCGGTCGCCGTGCGCACCGCCCGCACCAGGGCTTCGCGCAGGTCGCGCACGCCGCGGGCGACCTCTGCCGACACCTCCTGCACCGTCAGGGCCTTGCGGCCCGATGCCTCCGCCTCGGACGAGACGGTGGTGATGCGCCGGGCGACCTCACGATTGGCGGTCGCCGTCTGGTCGACATTGCGGGCGATTTCTTCGGTCGCCGCCGTCTGCTGCTCGACCGCGGCTGCAATCGTCGCCGAGACATGGTCCATCTCGCCGATGGCCCGGGCGATCGCCGCCACCGCCTCCACCGCCGTGCCGGTCACCGCCTGGATCTCGGCGATCTTGGCGGTGATCACCTCGGTCGACCGGCTGGTCTGGCTGGCCAGCCCCTTCACCTCGCTCGCCACCACCGCGAACCCCTTGCCGGCCTCGCCGGCACGGGCGGCCTCGATCGTCGCATTCAGCGCCAGAAGATTGGTCTGCTCGGCGATGTCGCGGATCAGCCCCGCCACCTCGCTGATCTGGCCGACCGCCGCACTCAGGCTGTCGATGGTCTGGCGGGTATGCTCGCCATGGCGAACCGCTTCGCGGCTGACCGACATGGCGTGGTCGACCTGACCGGCGATCTCGCGGATCGACAGGCTGAGTTCCTCGGTGGCGCTGGCCACCGCCTGGGCATTGGCAAGCGCCTGGCCGGCCGCCGCCGCCACATTGCCGGCATCGCTGCCGACACCCTGCGCCGACAGCGCCATCGCCCGTGCGGCCTCGTCCATGGTGCGGGCATCCCCGGCGACCCGATCGACCACCACGCGCGATTCCCGTTCCACCGTCTCGGCCATCCGGGCCATCGCCGCCCGGCGCGCCTCGTCGGCACGCCGCCGGGTTTCGGCCTGCTGGTCGCGCAGGCGCTGGTTCTCGGCCGTGCGCTCGTGCAGCAGGGTCAGGTTCCGCGCCATATCGGCAATCTCGTCGCTGCGACGGCCGGCTGCGGGCACGGTGACCGACAGATCGCCCTCGCCGATCCGGCCCAGCACCCGGGTCATGCGGGCCAGCGGCACCGAAATGTGACGGTGAAGCACCGCCATCACCAGCAGGGCAATCGCGACACCGGCAATCAACAGGATCACCGCGGTCCGGGCCGAGCGATCGGCGATGCCGCCGGCGGCGGCAAGCTCCGTCTCCATCCGGCGGCGGGCATCGCGGGCGATCGCCTCCACACCGTCGACGACCGCGGTCAGGGCGGCGGACAGTTCTTCGGTCTGGCTGTCGAGATGAACCATCATCCGGTTGCCGGCGGCGGGCCCGTCCCGGACATAGGCCTGCGCCATCGCGACGCCCAGCTCGTAAAATCCCGGCAGGGCGGCAGCGACCCGGTCCATATCGGCAACCACCCCGGTCGCGCCGATGCGGGTGGCGATCTGCCGCGCCTCGGCCAGCCCCTTTGTCGCCCGCGCCCGCGCATCCGCGGCCTCGGTGAAACCGTCATCCAGACCGTCCTGGGCGCGGGTGGCCGAGACATCGGTCAGCCACTGCTGGATCTGAACGATATCGATGTTCACCCGCTGGACGGTCGCGACCAGATCATGCGCATCGCCCGCCGCCAGCCCGGCGGCGGCTGTGGCGACATCCATCTGGCGGCGTTGTTCGCGCGCGCCCAGCATCATGACCGTCGTCGCCACCGCCAGGACGCCAAGGATCAGGGCGTTGGCGAGAATGATTTTCGAACTCAACGAGATGCGCATCGGTCGCCGCCCTCACTGTCCAGACGGCCGGGACTATACGCAGAACAATTGCCAAGAACAGTTAATGGTGAAGATGTGGTGCAATTTTCGTCGCCGCCCTACCTGCCGGACGTTTGACGGACGCCTGCCGCCGGATGGTCAGCCTGATCCAGAGCGGCAGCGGCGCCGCCAGCGCCGCCAGGATCGCGGCCAGGATGGCCATCTCTCCCGGGGCCAGCCCGATTGAGGCGGTCTCGCCCGGCAGCAGCTTTGGCCGGGCCGCCACCACGCCATAGACCCAGCTGCCATGGATGGCGGCCAGAAGCAGCCCCAGACAGGGCAGGATGGTGGCAAGAGCGCCCATCCGCACCCGACCCGGGGGGCCTCCGGCCTGCCGGCGGTCCAGCCGCAGCCAGGCTCCGATCAGCCCGGCCAGGATGCCGGCGCTGGTGAGCAGCCCCGCCACCAGCCACAGAATGCGGGTCACCACGCCGCCGAAGGTGCCGAAATGCAGCGGATCGGCGGTGTTCACCCAACGCTGAAGCGGGGTCAGCCCCGCCGCATCGCGGATCTGGAGCACGGCGCCGGTCGTGGGGTCCAGGGCGACGCCCTCGGTACCGTCGCGCAGCAGCACGCCGTCCCCGCTTCCCGCCAGCACCAGCGGATGGCCCGGCCGGCGGGGCGGTATGATCGTGGTCACCACCAGCGCCGGAAAGGCGTCGCCGGCGCGGGACACGGCAAGGTCCAGATCGACCAGCGGGCCGGCCCCGGTCGGCGCGGGGGTGGGCAGGGCGGGCCCCTCGGTAAAGCCCGTGCCGACGGTATCGGCCGCCGTCTCGACCAGATACCAGAGCCCGGTCAGACAGATCAGGATGCCGATCAGCATCGACCACACGCCCGCGAAACGATGGAGATCCGACCAGAACAGCCGGGCGCTGCGGCCGGGGCGCAGGGTCACCGCCGCCTGCCACCAGCGGCGGGTGGTGATCAGCCCTGTGATCAGCGCCACCAGCAGCGGCAGGGCCAGCGCCCCCACGATCAGCGCCCCGTGCACCCCGGTCACGCCGGGCACGACATAGAGCTGCTTATGAAAGACCCTGAGCCAGAGATGCAGGTCCAGCCCGGCCTTCTGGGTGCCGGGCTCCCCCGTCCAGGGATCGACCGGCACCCGGCGGAGATCGCCTTCCCGTCCGGCCACCAGCGCCCAGGCCGGCCGACGCACATCATCAGGATCCATGGAAAGCCCCAGAATGTGCGTGCCCGGATGGGCGGCGGCGACGCTGTCGTGGAGCGCCTGCCACGAGATCCGGGGCGTGCCGGGTGCGGGGGACGCCACCCGCTTTTCCGGATCGCCCAGCCAGGCGAGTTCATGGCCGAAGACCGCCATCGTGCCCGAGAGGCAGATCACATAGAGCAGATAGCCGAGAACCAGCCCGATCCAGGCATGGATCCGGAACAGACCCTTGCGGCTGAAGAGGCCGGTGCGGGCACGGCCGGCGGGGCGGTCGATCGGCGGCACCGGCTCAGAACCTGAGCGTCAGCGAGCCGAGCACCGCGAAGGGCTGGCCCGGATGGGCGATCGACCGGTCGCTGGCGCGGACGATATACGCCTCGTCGAACAGGTTGTAGAGATTGAGCCCGACCCGGCCGCCGCCCCAGGCATACCAGAGCGCTGCATCGGTCACGATGTAGTCGTCGAGTTCGATGCTGGGGTCGAACTGGGCCGTGCTGGTGCCGGTATAGCGCACGCCGCCGCCCAGACCCCAGCCATCGAGGTCGAGCCCGCCCGCGCGGTCGCCTTCCTGGAAGTCATAGCTCATCCACAGCCGCGCCTTGTGGCGGGGCACGCCGCCGAGCGGCTGGCCCACCGCGGAGGGATCGTCCGGATTGGACAGGGTCTCGGTCTCGGTGAAGGCGTAATTGGCCACCACCTTCAGCCCGTCGGTCAACTGGCCGGTCAGATCGAATTCGATGCCGCGGCTGCGCTCGCGCACATCCGCCAGATAGGCCGAGCCGCCGGTCGCGTTGTAGAAGGCGTTGTCGAAGACCGCGACATTCTCCTTCTCGATCTGGAAGACCGAGACCGTGGCCAGAAGCTGCTCGTCGAAGAAGGCCGCCTTGGCGCCGACCTCGTATTGCAGCCCCTCTTCGGGATCGATGGGCGATCCGGACTGATCGAGTGTCCCCGGCGTCTGGGGCAGGAAGGACTGGGTCACGCTGGCATAGACGGAGTATTGCGGCGTCAGCCGGTAGAGCAGCCCGGCACGGCCGGTGAAGGCGCCGTCATCCACATCGGGTGCGGCAACCCCGTCGCTCTCATTCTCCTGGTGGACGACGTCGTAGCGACCGCCGAGCAGCAGCTTCAGCCGGCCATCGTCGAGCAGGGAGACCTGGTCCTGAAGGTAGAAGCCCGCCCACTCGGTCTTGCCCTGAATCCGGTCCACGGGCTGGTCGCTCGGCGGCTGATAATCGACCTGGGGATTGTTCGAGATCGGGACATTCGGAGCGTTGGCCCGGTACCGCCGAAAGTCGGTGTCCTGACGGATCAGTTCGGCGCCCAGCAGAACCTCATGATCGACCGTCCCGGTCTGGAACGCCGCCGTGGCATCGAGCACGAACTGGATCTCGTCTTCGCGCCGATCCTCGTTCTGGTAGCGGAAACGCAGAAGGGAACCGGCCGGGTCGTCCACGACGCCCCGCGGCCGGAGCGCCTCGTTCTTCGCATCGGCGCGGTGGAACTGAAGCTGGTTGCGCAGCGTCCAGGTGTCGTCGAGGCGGTGGGTCAGCTGATAGGCGGCGGTGTAGTCGTCGATGGTACGTCCGTCGAGGTCGGGATCGCCGAAGAAGGTCGACGGATCGACCAGCGGCCGGCCGTCGGTGCCGAGCGGGATGCCGGTGTCGTAGGGCTGTTCCTCGTGCACCACCGCAAGGTCCACCAGAAGCTCGGTGTCGTCATCCGGCAGCCAGAGCAGGCTGGGGGCCACGGCATAGCGGTCGACCTCCATCTCGTCGCGGAACGAGCCGGCATCGGTATAGGCGGCGTTCAGGCGATAGAGCAGGTCGCGGTCGATGGTCACCGGCCCGGTCAGGTCGACAGAGGTGCGGAACAGCTCGTCGGTGCCGAGCTGCTGTTCCAGCACATAGGCCGCCTCGGCCTGCGGGCGCTTGGTGACGACATTGACCACGCCGCCCGGCTCAAGCGCGCCGTAGAGAATGGAGGCCGGCCCCTTCAGAACCTCGACCCGCTCCACATTCACCAGATCGACCGCGCCGGTCGATGTCGCCCGCAGCCCGTTGCGCAGCAGGCCGGGCGATTCGAAACCGCGGATCATCGGCAGGACTTCGGACTGGGCATTCAGCGTGTTGCCGGCCTGCTGGACGCCGCTCACATTCTCGTAAACGTCCTTGAGGTTGAGCGACCCCTGATCCTCGATCACGTCGCGGGGCACCACCTGCACCGAGAGCGGGGTCTCCAGGATCGCGGCATCGGTCTTGGTGGCGGTCGCGGTGCGGGTGGCGAGATAGCCCTGGACGGGGCCGGTCGCCGTCTCCGGCGCCCGGCGGCTGCCGGTGACGGTCAGCGGATCCAGCACCGTGCTGCTGCCGTCCGAGGCAGGCGCGGGCAGCAGGGTCACGGTGCCGTCCGCCTCGGTGATCCAGCCGATGCCGGTGCCGGCGAGCAGCCGGCCCAGCGCCTCGTCGACGCTGAACTGCCCCTGAACCGCGCCGCCCCGCCGGCCCGCGACCACCTCGGCCGCGCCGCTGACCTGAACCCCGGCCTGGCGGCCGAAGGCGGCCAGCGCCTCGTCCAGCGGCCGGGCCGGGATGTCGAAGGCGATCCGGTCCATGCCGGCGGCCACCGCCACCGATGCCCCGGCCGTCAGGGTCACCAGCCCGACCGGCGCCAGCACCGTCATCAGCCCGAGGCCGACCCCGGCGGCGATCGTTACCCGCCCTGCCCCATCCCGCATACCGTCCAACCCTTCCTCGTCGGAGATCGTCTCACGCAAATGCGGATCATTTGCGTTCTCATCCCAACAACGGACGGCTCGATTTTTCTTTTCAGGAAAAATGACGGAGGTCTTCTCAGCCCGCGGCGGTGACCAGCGTCAGAAGCGGGCCGAAGGCGCGGACCTCGCCGCCGACCGGCCGCATCATCGCCTTCAGCGCGCGCTGCGGATCGCGCAGATCGTAAAGCCCGGTCACCCGGCGGGCGCCGAGGGCCGCATCGGTGATCAGGATCCAGCCCGGCTGGTGGCGCCGCAATTCCGCCACCACCTCGGCGACCGTGGCATCGGAGACGAACAGCCGGCCATCCCGCCAGGCACCGACATCCTCGGGCGCCAGCCGCCCCCGGGTGACGGCGCCGCTTGCGGTATCGACCGCCAGCCGGTCGCCGGCCGCCAGCTGCTCCACGCGCCTGCCCCTGGCCGGCGCCACCCGAACGGTGCCGCTCGCCACCTCGACCACCACCCGGCCGCCATCGGCAGCCACGTCGAAGGCGGTGCCGGTGACGGTGACCGCGACATCGCCGGCCCGGACGATGAAGGGCCGGGCGGGATCGGGCATCACGTCGAAGAAGGCGCCGCCATCGATCAGGGTCACCTCGCGCCGGCCGTCGTCGAAGCGGCTGCGGATCGCGGTGCGGCCGTCGAGTTCCACCCGGCTGCCATCGGCCAGCACCACCCGGCGGGTCTCGGCCACACCGGTCGCGGCATCGGCGCCGAGACCGGCAAAGCCGCCCGGCCTGACGCTCGCGACCGCCAGCATCGCAACGACCGCCGCCGCGGCTGCCATCATGGCCCGGCGCCGCAAGGCGCGGCGCGGGGGCACGGCCCCGGTATCGCGAGCCACCGGTGCGGGACCGACCTGCACAGGCGCCCCCCGCAGAGGCCCCGCCTCCCCCAGATCCCGCCAGGTCGCACAGACCCGCGCCCAGGCGGCCTCATGCGCCGGATCAGACCGCCGCCAGGCCGCCCATCCGGCCCGGATCACCGGGTCGTCGGGCGCTTCCTGAAGCTGCAGCAGCCAGTCGAACGCCGCTTCCAGAACCGGATCCTCAGCCATGGCCGGCATCATCCGGCCCGATCGCCGCGGCGATCTGCATCAGGGCCCCGCGCACCATCCGATGGGCGGTCGGCACCGACACCCCCAGCCTTGCGGCAATCTCACCCAGCGTATGGCCGCCGAACCGGTGCATCTCCACCGCGATGCGGATATCGGGCTCCAGCCGGTTCAGCACCGTCACGATCCGCGCCAGCGTGCGGCGATGGGTGACCTCTTCCTCGGGCGTGCGCGGCACCGCCGGCAGCATCCACCAGGGGGCACCCTCGTCCTGGCTGCGGACCTCCACCGCCCGCCGGCGGCTCCAGTCCAGCGCCAGATTGCGCACGATCCGGTACAGATAGCCCAGCGGCTGATCGAGCGTCCCGTCGGCCTGGCCTGCGGGCACGAAGCGCAGGAAGGCATCCTGCACGACATCCTCGGCACGCGCGCGATCGCCGCCCGTGATCGACGTCGCATAGTCGATCAGGTCCGCGCGATGGGCCATGAACAGCGCCAGTTTGCCGTGATCGTGGGTCAATGCAGCCGCACCGGAAATCATTCAGGGCTGAACCCTAGCCCGAATGCGAGTGCGTATCAATATCGAGTGGAATGCCCGTTTCACCATCCGGTCCCGGAACAAGGCCAGCGCAGTCAGAGCAGCCGGGCCAGCAGGATCGGCCAGAGGATCGCCATCAGCACGATCAGCGTCACCGCCCCGGAATTGAGGCCAAGGGTCAGCCGGGTCATGAACCACTCCATGCCGATCAACGCCGCAAGCGCCAGGGTGGTGAGCAGCCCGGCCAGCGGCGCGGGCAGCACGCCGGCGGTCGCGATCACCGCCACCATCACATAGACCTGAACCATCGACAGCCAGTTGCGGGCGACGACATAGGGCACGAAGCCCCGGTCGACACCGGTGCGCCGGGCCAGGATCAGCAGCACGAGCGGAAAGCTCGCCCAGGCGAGCAGATCGACCAGCACATCGCCCAGCAGGCCGAAATGATCGGTGCCGGCGGCCATGGTCGCAATGACGTCGGCGGCGGCCTCTTCATCGGGCGAGGGAGGCGTCAGCCCCTCGCCCGGCACCGGCAGGCTGTAGAGCAGCAGATAGCCGGGCACCGCCAGCAGCAGAGCCATGAAGGACTGCCAGAAACCGCCGACGTCGATCCGCAACAGCTCCAGCGCCCGCCGGTCGAACCGGGCGAGGCCAAGGCCTCCGCGAATGCCGCGGAGCAGATCACCGCCCCCGGCGCTCACGCTCCGGCCGTGCCGGTCCGGGCGGGCGGCGTCGCCATGTAGTCGGCGATCACCCGCTCGTAGATGCGCGACAGCGCCTCCAGCGCCGCAACCGGCACCCGCTCGTCGGTCTTGTGCATGGTCTGGCCGATCAGGCCGAACTCGCAGACCGGGCAGTAATCCTTGATGAACCGGGCGTCCGAGGTGCCGCCGGTGGTGGAAAGATCCGGGTCGAGCCCGGTCTCGGCCTTGACCGCATGGGCCACCAGCGACGAGAACGGCCCCGGCTCGGTGACGAAGGCATCGCCGGTGATGCGGTAATCCATCTCCCAGCGCCCGCCGACCGCATCGAAACTGCGCCGCAACCAGGCTTCGAGGCTGGCCGGGGTGTGCAGATCGTTGAAGCGGATGTTGAAGCTCGCCTTCGCAATCCCGGGAATGACGTTGGTCGCCGGGTTGGCGATATCGATGGTGGTGACCTGCAGGCTGGAGGGCTGGAAATAGGGCGTGCCCTGGTCCAGCTCGTGCTCCACCACACCTGAAAGCATCTTCAGCAGCCGCGGCACCGGGTTGTCGGCCAGATGCGGATAGGCCACATGGCCCTGCATGCCATAGACGGTCAGATGGCCGGTGACGCTGCCGCGCCGGCCGATCTTGATCATCTCGCCCAGCCGCATCGGGTTGGTCGGCTCGCCCACCAGGCAGTGATCCATGCGCTCGGCCCGCTCGCGCATCCAGCCCAGCATCTTGACCGTGCCATTGATGGCGTCGCGTTCCTCGTCGCCGGTGATGACCAGCGCGAGCCGGGGCTTGCCGCCGCCTGCGATATAGCGCGAGACCGCCGCCACGAAGGCGGCGATCGAGCCCTTCATGTCCACGGCCCCGCGGCCGTAGAGATGGCCGTCGATCACCTCGGCGCCGAAGGGGTCGACCGTCCAGCCGGCGGCATCGCCCACCGGCACGACATCGGTATGGCCGGCATAGCCCAGCACCGGCAGATCGCCATCGCGATCGCCGATGCTGGCATAGAGATTGTCGACCGGATCCCAGCCCGGCTGTTCGAAGGGCAGCCGATGGCAGGTGAAGCCCAGCCCCTCGAGTGCCGCCTGGAGCACGTCGAGCGCGCCGGCATCGGCCGGGGTCACGCTCGGCCGGCGGATCAGGTCGCGGGCGAGGTCGAGGGTGTCGATGACGGCCATGGGGCGGAGATCCGGTCTGGTTGGAACATCAGGGGCGGCGCGGCCGGCGATCAGGTGCGCAGCAGCTCGTTGATGCCGGTCTTCTCGCGGGTGCGGGCGTCGACCGTCTTCACGATCACGGCGCAATAGAGGCTGGGGCCGGGGGTGCCGTCGGGCAGCGGCCGGCCGGGCAGGGCACCCGGCACCACCACCGCGAAGGGCGGCACCTTGCCGATATGGATCTGGCCGGTCTCGCGATCGACGATCTTGGTCGAGGCGCCGAGGAAGACACCCATCGAGAGCACCGCGCCCTCGCCCACGATCACGCCTTCGGCAACTTCCGAGCGGGCACCGATGAAGGCGCCGTCTTCGATGATCACCGGGCCGGCCTGCAGGGGCTCCAGCACGCCGCCGATGCCGGCGCCGCCCGAGATATGGACATTGCGGCCGATCTGGGCGCAGGAGCCGACGGTCGCCCAGGTGTCGACCATGGTGCCCTCGCCCACATAGGCGCCGATGTTGACAAAGCTCGGCATCAGCACGGCGCCGGGGGCGATATAGGCGGAGCGGCGCACCACGCAGTTCGGCACGGCACGGAAGCCGGCGGCGCGAAAACGATTGTCGTTCCAGCCCTCGAACTTCGACGGCACCTTGTCGAACCAGGGCGCATTGCCGCCGGGCCCGCCCGAGATCGGCGCCATGTCGTTCAGGCGGAAGGACAGCAGCACCGCCTTCTTAAGCCACTGATGCACCACCCAGTTGCCGTCGGCCGCCTTTTCGGCGACGCGCAGACGGCCGCCGTCCAGCGCCTCGAGCGCGGCATCGACCGCATCGCGGACCTCGCCTTTGGTGGCGATGCCGATCTCGGCGCGGTTTTCCCAGGCGGCCTCGATCACGGCGGCCAGTTCTGCCGTGGCGGGTGCGGCGGTCGCGGTCATGTCGTCTCCCTCGGGACAGGTTGGGGGCGCGCAGGCGCGCACGGATCGCAGTTTAGGCCGCGCGGGGCGGGTGTCAACGTGCGCTCCGGTTCTGCCCTGCCGTATCCAGATGGGCGAGATAGGCCTCCAGCCAGAGCGACAGGTCCGGCGACACCCAGTCGATATGGTCGCCCTTCGATCCCAGCAGCGAGAACGGCTCGCCGGTATTGATCCAGACCGTGCGCATGCCCAGCGCCGCCGCCGGGGCCAGATTGCGGGCGCTGTCTTCGAACAGCACCGCGGTCGCGGCGTCAACGCCATAGCGGCTGCAGAACAGGTCGTAGACCTCGGGCGCGGGTTTGGGCACGAAATCGGCGGCGACGATGTCGAAGATCGCCTCGAACCGGTCGGCAATGCCCATGCGCGTCAGAATGCGGTCGGCATGGGCGGTGGAGCCGGCGGTGAACACCAGCTTGCGCCCCGGCAGCCGGTCGATCGCCGCCCCAAGCTCGGGCGCCGGCGGCAGCACCGAGACGTCGATGTCGTGGACATAGTTCAGATAATCATGCGGATCCAGGCCGTGGCGGAGCATCAGCCCGCGCAGCGTGGAACCGTGGGCGCGGAAATAATCGCGCTGAAGGGTCAGCGCCGCCTCGCGGTCGAGCGAAAAGCTCTCCATGATGAAGGCGGTCATGCGGCGGTGGACCTGATCGAACAGCCGCGAGCCGGCCGCATAAAGGGTATTGTCCAGATCGAAGATCCAGGTATCGACATGGTCGAGCGCCGACCAGTCCAGGCCCGGTTTCAGAGCGACGGGCCCGAGCAGGCTGTCCTCAGGGGGTGTGGATGGGGTATGAGTCATCGGCTGCGGTTCCTCGAAGCGAAGGAGATCCTGCGCGGGCCCGCCGCCCGCACATCCCGGATACGACGTTAAGGCTTCCTTGACGCACGTTGGAGATATACTTGACCACGTTCCTGTCGGAAGATCGGGGGACGAGGTTTTCGAGACAAGGGTCCGATGTCCCGGCAGAGCGTGCAGACGCCAGAGCCCATTCGCAGTCTGAAGCAGGAACGCGACCGTTTCGTCGCGCTGGCCTTCACGGCTGCCGATATCCTGCTCGAACTGGACGAGGCCCGGATCATCCGCTTCGTGGCCGGCGCCACCTCGGGCCTGCTGGGCCGTGACCAGGACCGGCTGATCGGCGTGGCACTGGAAGAGCTGGTGGCGGAAGACGACCGGCGGATGATCACCGCCGTGCTGGACCGCCCCGGCGTCGCCGGCCGCTTCGAAGCGGTGATGGTGCGGCTGGCCAACCCGCATTCCGCCGTCACCCGGCGGGCGATCGTCAGTGGCTATCGGCTGCCGGATCTGGGCGGCCATTATTTTCTGGCCCTGTCGCTGCCCAAATACATGGTCGCGACCGACGTCGCGACCGAGGCGCGCGACGTGGAGACCGGCCTGATCTCGGCCCGATCCTTCGCCCAGATCGCCAAACATCGCCAGCAGGAAGCCAATGATATCGGCTCCAACTACGAGATGACCCTGCTGCATCTCGAACGGTTCGGCCTGCTGCGCCAGCAGCTCGACCGGTCGCTGACCGACGAGTTCATGGCCAATCTGACCAGCCTGCTGCGCGCCAATTCGGTGGTGGGCGACAGCGCCGCCCGGCTGGACCAGGACACCTACAGCGTCATCCACGGCGCCGAGACCGATGTCGCCAAGCTCCGCGAACAGGTGAGCAGGCTGGCCCGCACCGTGGACCCCAAGGGCGACGTGCTGGGCCTGCGCATGGCAACCATGCCGCTGGACGGTGCGGAGCTGGGCTCTACCGATGTCGCACGCGCGATCAGCTTCGTGGCCGAACAGCTGAAGGAACGCAAGCTGTCGGGCCGGATCAACAGCCTGCGCCGCCAGCATGGCGAGATGGTCGACGACACCGCCCGGCGGATTTCGGAATATCGCGGCATCATCCGCCGGCGGGATTTCCGGGTGGCGCTGCAGCCGATCGTAGATCTGGCTTCTCGTCAGGTTGAGCATTACGAGGCGCTGCTGCGGCTGAAACGGGTCGATGAAAGCCCGTTCGAGGTGATCACCTTCGCCGAACAGGCCGGCTTCATCGAGGAATTCGACCTCGCCATCTGCCGGATGGTGATCGACAAGATCAAGCGGGCCGAGCAGCGCAGCCAGGTGCTGCGGCTGGCCGTCAACCTGTCGGCGCGGTCGATCGAAAGCGAAAGCTTCGTGATCGCCTTCAACAAGCTGCTGGCGACGCTGGGCCCCATGCGCGACCGGCTGATGTTCGAGGTGACGGAAACCGCGCGGATCGACGATCTGGGCCGCGCCAACGCCTTCCTGCAGGATCTCCGCCGCGCCGGCCACCGGGTCTGCCTGGACGATTTCGGATCAGGCCAGGCCTCGTTCCAGTATCTGCGGTCGCTGAAGGTCGATCTGGTCAAGATCGACGGATCCTATGTGCGCAACGCGCTGAAGACCGATGACGACCGCAAGTTCCTGCGCGCGATCATTCAATTGTGCAACAGCCTGGGCATCATCACCGTCGGTGAAATGATCGAGAATGAAGCCACGGCGAATTTCCTGCGCTCCAACGGCGTGCAATACGGACAGGGGTATCTGTTCGGGCGACCATCCGTGGACATCTCCGATTTCCATGAACAGAACACCTCACAAAAATGACTAAATTCACCCCTATATTTTTTTGAGGGTAGGGTGATCCAAAATCTGATCTTCATATCTTCGCAAGATTTCTGATCTTAAATAGACGTCAACACCTGCAAGATATACCGACTCCCCGCGCCCCAAGAATTGGTTGAGATCATCAGGACATGATCTCCTGCCGAGCGCCATGGGCAAATCGCCACAGTCGACGGTTTTCTCATGACATAAGTGCATCGACCTTGCCATGTTGCGGCGTCGAACGATCTCTGCACCGGCCAATAGGGCAGACCTTCAAGTTGCGAGACGGGACCAGGCCCCATGAGCCTCCAGACGCTTGATGCCGATCAGCGCCGCCGCTGTGCGGCTTTTGACCTGACCGATGACGATCTGAACGCCCTGGCCGCATACCGGGCGCGGGTTCAGCAGCGGCTTCCCGCCCTGCTGGATGCGCTGCATGTGCGTTTCGCGCCCTGGCCCGAAATTCAGGCCGCGTTGAAGGATCCGGAGGTCCACGCCATCCGTCTGGCCCATTGGAGCCGGGCTGCCGGCGGCGAGATCGACAACGGCTTCGCCGCCTCGGCACGCAGGCTCGCCTCGGCCTTCTACGACCACGGGGTGCCGGGCTATGCGGTCGCGATCTGTCATTCAACGGTCTCGCGCGCCATCATCGAGGACATGTCCGCCGCCGGAACCGGCGGCGGCCTGTTCGGCCACAACCGGCGCCGCAACAACGATGCCGCCTTCGCCTCGGCCCTGTCGAAAATCGCCTGGCTGGATCTGGAACTTCTGCTGGAGACCTATGCCGAAGCCGAAGCGTCGAAGCGCGCCCAGGTGATTGAGGGGCTGGCCGGCAGTTTCGATCGCCAGATGGGGCGGGTGGTCTCAGCCATGGGCCAGGCGGCCCAGGATGCCGATGCCGCCAGCCGCCGCATGGCCGAGACGGCGGTCCGGGCGCTCGACGATGCGTCGCAGGCCGCGGATATCGCCCGTGATGCCGCCGGCAATGTCCAGGCCGTCGCCAGCGCCACCGAGGAACTGGCGGCCTCGGTCGCCGAGGTCGGCAGCCGCGTGGCACAGTCTGCCGGCATGGCGACCCGCGCGGTGGAGGATGCAAGGCGCACCGATGCGGTGGTCCGCACCCTGGCCGAGACCACCCAGCGCATCGACGAGGTGGTCACGCTGATCAGCAGCATCGCCCAGCAGACCAATCTTCTGGCGCTCAACGCCACGATCGAGGCGGCGCGGGCCGGCGAGGCCGGCAAGGGCTTTGCGGTGGTCGCGGGCGAAGTGAAGACCCTGGCCAACCAGACGGCGACGGCGACCGACGATATCGGCCGCCAGATCGCCCAGGTCCAGCAGGCGACGCGTGACGCCGTGGAGGCGATCAGCGCCATCACCAGCGGCATCGGCGAGATCGATGCCATCTCCACCTCGGTGGCCGCCGCCGTCGAGGAACAGGTTGCCACCACCCGCGAAATCGCCCGTGCCGTGGCCGATGCCGCCCAGGGCAATCACCGCGTGTCGGAGCTGATGGACGGGTTGCAGGCCGGATCCGGCACCAGCCGCGCCGCGGCCGGCGAGGTGAACACGGCCATGGCCATGCTGACCGACCAGTCGCATCATCTGCGTCAGGCGGTGGATGCCTTCCTCGACGAGGTCCGCAAGACCTCCTGACCGGTCGCAAACTCTGCTGCCGCCAAAAAAGAGAGGGCGCCGATCCGTCAGCGCCCCCTTCCTTTTCCAGCCCCGGAGCCGGCATCGCGATAGGCCCTCAGGCGTGGATCAGCGTGCCGATGCCGCGATGGGTGAAGGTCTCCAGCATCATGCCATGGGCGACCCGGCCATCCAGGATCACCGCCGCTTCGGTCGAGCCCTCGACCGCGGCGATGCAGGTCTCGACCTTCGGGATCATGCCGCCGGTGATGGTGCCGTCGGCCATGTAGCGGCGGGCCTCGGCCACGCTCATATCCGAGATCAGATTGCCTTCCTTGTCGAGCACGCCCGGCACGTCGGTCAGCATCAGCAGCCGGCGCGCCTGGACGGCGGCGGCGATGGCGCCGGCCGCGGTGTCGGCATTGATGTTGAAGGTCTCACCCTTGGCGCCCACGCCCACCGGCGCGATCACCGGGATCATGTCGGACTGGGCGATGGTGGTGATGACCTTGTCGTTGATCTCGGTCGGCTCCCCCACGAAGCCCAGATCCAGGATCCGCTCGATATTGCTGTCGGGGTCGCGCTTGGTGCGGCGCAGCTTCTCGGCCCGGATCAGGTTGCCGTCCTTGCCGCAGATGCCGATGGCGGTGCCGCCGGCGGCGTTGATCGCGCCCACGATCTGCTTGTTGATCGAGCCGGCGAGCACCATCTCGACCACCTCGACCGTCGCCTTGTCGGTGACGCGCAGACCGTCGACGAAGCTGGAGGTGATCTTCAGCCGCTCCAGCATCTGGCCGATCTGCGGCCCGCCGCCATGGACCACCACCGGGTTGATGCCCACCTGCTTCAGCAGCACGATATCGCGCGCGAAGGTTTCGGCCAGGCTCTCGTCACCCATGGCATGGCCGCCATATTTGATGACGAAGGTGCTGCCGGAATGACGGCGCAGATAGGGCAGCGCGTCCGAAATCGTCGCGGCCGTCCGCAGCCAGTGCTTGGTGTCCGAGATCGAATTGGGGGTCTTGGAGGTGCTCATGCGGCGGCGCTCCTGAAAGACTGCGGGTGGCAGGCCCAAGCTTCGTGACGGCCGGGCCCTGAGGGGCCGGCCTTTTCCAAGCCGGGACCATACGCCGAACCGGGCGGCGCGAAAACCGCCGGATGACGACAAAATACACAAGGCCGGCCGGCGGCTCGACACAAGGCCCGCCTGCGGCCCGGCCCACAAGGCCCGCCTGCGGCTCAGGTGCCCTGATTGTTTTCGAGCAGCAGCCGGGCGATCGCGGCGCGCAGCGTCTCCATGCCGCGCATCTTGCGGCTGCTGGTGACGATGACCTCAGGATAGGCCGCCACATGGCGGCGCAGCTCGGTCTCGATCGCCTGCAGCCGCTTCGCCAGCACCGGCGCCTTTTCCTTATCGGCCTTGGTCACGACCACCTGATAGCTCACCGCCGCATCGTCGAGCAGCTTGAACACCTCGCGGTCGTTCTCCTTCACGCCGTGGCGGCCGTCGATCAGCACATAGACCCGGGCAAGGTTGCTGCGGCCGCGCAGATACGAGAACACCATCTTCTGCCAGGCCTTGACCATGGCCTTCGGCGCCTCGGCATAGCCATATCCAGGCATGTCGACCATCATCATCCGGTCGGCAAAGCGGAAGAAGTTGAGCTGCTGGGTGCGGCCGGGGGTGTTCGAGACGCGGGCCAGGTTACCGCGTTCGGTCAGCGCGTTGATCAGGCTGGACTTGCCGACATTGGACCGGCCGGCAAAGGCGATCTCGGGCAGTTCGTCGGGCGGCAGATCGCGCAGGCTGGCGGCGCCCATCACGAAGGAGACCGGCCCGAGCAGGAGGGTCCGCCCGGCCTGCACGAGGTCGGGATCCAGCGCATCGGTGGCGAGATCGATCACGTCCGGTTCGGACGCAGCCCCCCCCGAAACCGGAACCCCGGCCGCTTCCGCGGCCGGGGTCGGGGTGGTCGCAACGGTCTCCGGGGAGATGTCGGGACCGCCGTCCCGCGTCTGATCTGGTCCGGCGTTCATCTCCGGCACTCCTCGGATGGTTCGGGTGATGGCGGACGGCGTCAGACCTTGACGCCCATCCGCCGCATGATCAGCCACTGCTGACCGATCGAGAGCAGGTTGTTCCAGGTCCAGTAGATCACCAGACCGGCGGGGAAGCCCGCGAACAGGAACAGGAACATCACCGGCAGGAACATCATGATCTTCGCCTGCGTCGGATCGGCCGGCGCGGGGTTCAGCTTCTGCTGAAGGAACATGGTGAAGGCCATGAGCACCGGCCAGATGCCGATCGCCAGGAAGTGCGGCGGGGTATAGGGCAGCAGGCCGAAGAGGTTGGTGATGTAGAGCGGGTCGGGTGCCGAGAGGTCGTGAATCCAGCCGAAGAAGGGCTTGTGCCGCATCTCGATGGTCACGAACAGCACCTTGTAGAGCGCGAAGAAGACCGGGATCTGGACCAGGATCGGCAGGCAGCCGGCGGCCGGATTGACCTTCTGCTTCTTGTAGAGGCCCATCATCTCCTGATTGAGACGGACCTTGTCGTCCTTGTAGCGCTCGCGCAGCTTCACCAGTTCCGGCTGCAGCTTCTTCATCTTGCTCATCGCCACATAGGACTTGTTGGCAAGCGGGAAGAAGAGCGCCTTGGTGCAGAGCGTCAGGATCAGGATGGAGATGCCGAGATTGCCGACGATGCTCTCGATCCAGAGCAGAACCAGGAAGATCGGCTTGGTCAGGAAGTAGAACCAGCCGAAATCGATCGCCAGGTCGAAGTTCTTGATGCCGAGCGCGTCGCCATAGCCGTCGAGGACATCCAGTTCCTTGGCGCCGGCGAAAACCCGCGACACGGTGCTGGCGGTCGCACCGGGTGCGACCTCGCGGGCGCTGCCCAGATAGTCGACCTGATACTTCGGTGTGGTGCCGACCACCGAGTGGCCGAAGCGTGCGGTCACCGCCTCGGACTGATCGGGGATCACCGCCGCCAGCCAGTACTTGTCGGTAATGCCGAACCAGCCACCGGTCGAGCTGGCCGAGACCGGCTGCTGCTGCTCGGCCAGATCCTTGTACTTGTATTCCTTGAGGGTGCCGTCGACGACGCCGAGCGGACCTTCATGGAGGATATAATAGCCGAGCGTCTGCGGCGTGCCGCTGCGCGAGACCAGCGAATAGGGGTAGAGCGTGACCGCCGCGTCGCCGGTGTTCGTCACCTTGTCGGTGACGGTGAACATATAGTTGGCGTCGATCGCGATCTGGCGCTCGAACACCAGCCCCTGGCCGTTGTCCCAGGTCAGCGTCACCGGGTGCTCTGGCGTCAGCGGCTTGTCGTCGGCCGGCGTCCAGACCGTGTCGGCACCGGGCAGCTTCACGTCGTTGGACGAGGCGACCCAGCCGGTCTGGGTGTAATAGGCGGCCTTGGTGCCGAGCGGCGAGAGCAGCTCGATCCGCGGCGAGGTCTGATCGACCGTCTCGTGATAGTCGACCAGGGCGACATCGTCGATCCGGCCGCCTTCCAGGCTGATCGAGCCCGACACGCGCGGCGCATCGATCTTCACCCGCGGATCACGGGCCAGCGCCGCTTCGCGGTCGAGCGGCGCGGGGGCCGCAGGCGTCGCACCGGGGGCCGAGGGCGCCGAGCCGCCGGCGGTCGCCGGGGCTTCGGTCGACACGGCTTCGGCAGGCTGCTGCGGCTTCGGCTGCGGGACCAGGAGGTAGTAACCGAAGAGGATCGCGATCATCAGGACCATCGCGATCATCAGGTTGCGCTGTTCAGGCATCGGCCTCACCTGATTTGCCGGCGCCTGGCTCAGCACCGGATCCGGGGCGCGGCGGCACCGGGTCGTAGCCCGACGTCCCCCACGGATGACACCTCAGGATCCGCCGGAGCGCCAGCCAGGCGCCATGGACGGGTCCGTGAAGCTGTACCGCCTCGATCGCATAGGCCGAACAGGTCGGCAGATGCCGGCATCGCGGCGGCAGATAGGGTGATATCACAAGCTGATAGCCCCGGACGAAGACGATCATCAGCATGGCGAGGCCACGACTGACGATGCCCTGCCGGGGCTTGCGACCGGTGGCGCGGGAACCGCGATCATCCGGACCGGACCGGCCTTCGCCCGGCACGACCGGACAGCCGCAACCGGCGTGATGGAGATGGCCGCTCATGCGTCGCCGTCTCCCGCCGGGCCTGCGGAAACCACAGCCCCGGCGGCCGGGGCCGGCCGCACCTTTCCGCCATCCTCTCCGCCGCGCCGGGGGCGCCTGGGCCGCGGCGCCTTGCGCAGCGCTTCGGCAAGATCGGCCAGCAGGCGGTCATAGTCACGGTCGACGGTCTGGGTGCGCGCGATCAGCACATAGTCATGCGCCGGCATCGCATCGGCGATGCAGGCATCGACCGCTGCGCGCAGGCGCCGGCGAGCCCGGTTACGGGCCACCGAATTGCCGACCTTGCGGCTGGCGGTGAAGCCGACACGGACCGAAATCCGTTCGGCGGCACGGGCATCGCGTTCGGCCGCCGTCCAGGGACGGGCCTGCACCACAACCCCCGGCGTCGCCCATTTCATCCCGCTGCGCGCAGCGGCAAGAAACTCACCGCGGCGCTTCAACCCGGCTGCACCCGCCTTCACCACCCGGCCCTCGAACGATCGGGGCCGCGCCACCGCCGGAACCGAACGGTCCGGGGTGCGCGGCCCGACGAAGACGGTCCGGTCAGGCGCTCAGGCGCTTGCGGCCGCGCGAACGACGGTTGGCCAGCACCTTGCGGCCGCCCACGGTCGCCATGCGCGACCGGAAGCCATGACGGCGCTTGCGAACGAGCTTGCTCGGCTGATAAGTCCGCTTCACGGTAGGAACTCCATATCTGCTGTGACCGGCACTGAGGCCCCGATACCGGCGCCTGTTTCATGCGGGTCACGCACGCGCCGGGCGGGCCGCGCCTGCCGGCGAAACCCGAATAACCACGGGCTTATACGGGCACGCCCCCTGCCTGTCAATCGCAAGCAGGGGGTTGAGATGACGGCGATGTTTCAGGCCGCCCGTCCCGTGGCCGGCCTGCCCCGGCGCGACGGTGCTCAGACCCTGCGCATCCGGCGCAGCCCCTCGCTGCCCGCGCGGCGGGTCGCCTCGCCCGGCAGCAGGCTGACCGGGATTTCGGCGGGCGTCGCCGGCGCCTTGTCGGCCGGCGCCTGATCGATGGCGGCGGGCGCGGCGTCGGTGGCCGGAATCTCGGCCGGCCGGCTCAGCATCACCGTGGCGGAGGACGGATACTTATAGGCGGCGCCCGAACTCATATCGACCGCCGCGCCGATGATCCCGCCCGCAATGATGTTGCCGAACGCGGCGCCGGCGGTCTCGGAGACCAGGCTGGTGGTGCCCTTCCAGCCGGTCGGGGTGGAACAGACGATCGTCAGATCACCATAGGATTTGGTGACCGTGGAGCTGCCCGGGGTCGCCGGCACGCTCCAGGTGCCCTTGTCGTTGCGCAGCTCGCACTGCGCCCCCTGCTCGGGCGCGGTCTGAACGGCGATGGACTGGGTGGTGCCGGCTGTGATCGAGGCACAGGCGGCCGACATGGACGCAATCGCGACCACGCCCGCAAGGCGGCTGATGCGGTTCATGTTTCTCTCTTTGGTGCTGATGTCTTCTCTGAACGGGAATTATCTAAAATCCCATACAACAAAGAACACAAGTCGTCACCTTTTGAGAGACGGTCAGGGCAAAACGGGCCTTCAGAAATCTCCGCTCAGCAGCTGGGCACGTCGGCGGGCATGGTAATCGGCGTCGATCCGGCCGCGGGCAAGCAGGTCGTCCAGTTCGAACAGGCGGTCTTCCCGCATGCGCTCGTCAGCGCGGGCGGCGCGGGCGGCATGCAGGGCCAGCAGTTCCCGGCCCGAGAGTTCGGGTGCCGCCTGGGGCAGCGGCCGCATGGCGGTGAGCGGCGGGCAGAAATTCGCGGCACGGCCGCGGCCGTCGCGGATCGCATAGCCATAGCCCGCGAAATGATCATCGGGATAGCGATAGGACCAGCGGCGCGCCTCGGCGCAGTCGCGATCCGCCGGTTCCAGCGACATCACCACCGGCCCCATACCGTCGGCGGTGGGCTGGTCGCCGACATAATAGCGGTGCTCCACCCGCGCGAGGGTGGAGCGGGTGCCGAAATCATGGGGCGAGCAGGCGGCGGTGACGAGGCCTGCAAGAAGGCCGGCGACGAGCCCCGGGCGCATGGCGGTTCTCCAGTATGGACCGGTTGTGGGCCGAGTGTGGCGGCTTCGCCCGGTGCGGGCAAGTGCGGCGACTTGCCCTGGATCAAAGCGGGAGATGCTGCACTGCATCATGCTATCCTGGCGTTCAGGCGACGCGCCCATCCCCCCTCATTTGCGTGGACGACCGAGCGATCATGACCAGACAGAGCCCCGGCCCCCTGACCATCGCCGAGACCGCCTGGCACGCGGTACCCCCGGAGGCGGCCCTCGCAGCCCTCAATGCCCGGGCCGACGGCCTGGCGGGCGACGAGGCCGCCAGCCGCCTGGCCGCGTTCGGGCCCAACCGCCTGGAGGCCAAGGCCGGGCGCAGCCTGATCGCCCGGATCGCCGGCCAGTTCCGCGACGTGCTGATCCACGTCCTGCTGGTCTCGGCCGCGATCTCCATCCTGCTCGGCCATTACGTCGATGCCGGGGTGATCCTGGGCGTGGTGGTGATCAACGCCGTGATCGGCTTCGTTCAGGAAGGCCGGGCCGAAAAGGCGCTGGCGGCGATCCGCGACATGATCGCGCCCCGGGCGGCGGTGCTGCGCGGCGGCGTGCGGGTGGGGGTCGATGCGGCCGAACTGGTGCCGGGCGATGTGGTGCTGATCGAGGCCGGCGACCGGGTGCCCGCCGATCTGCGCCTGCTGGATGCGGCCGGGTTGCATATCGATGAAAGCGCGCTGACCGGCGAATCGGTGCCGGTCGCCAAATCCACCACCCCCACCCGGCCCGATGCCGCCCTGGCGGACCGCGTCTGCATGGCCTATTCCGGCACCATGACCACGGCCGGCCAGGCACGCGGGCTGGTGGTGGCCACCGGATCCACCACCGAAATCGGCCGGATCGGCCGGATGATCGAGACGGTGGAGACGCTGGAAACCCCGCTGGTCCGCCAGATGGCCGGGTTCGGACGCCGGCTGTCGGCGGTGATCCTGGCGATGTCGGCCCTGGTGTTCGCGGTGGCGGTGGGCCTGCGCGGCTATGCCTTCGACGATGCCTTCATGGCGGTGGTGGGGCTTGCGGTGTCGGCCATCCCCGAGGGCCTGCCCGCGGTCATGACCATCACGCTGGCGATCGGCGTGCAGCGCATGGCCCGGCGCCGCGCGATCGTGCGCCGCCTGCCGGCGGTGGAAACCCTGGGCGCGATCGGGGTGATCTGTTCCGACAAGACCGGCACGCTGACCGCCAACGAGATGACGGTGCGCGACTGCGTGCTGGCCGAGGGGCGGCTTGCGGTCGAAGGCCATGGCTACGATCCCGAGGGACGGGTTGCGACCGAGGCCGGCGAGGACCCCGCCACCGCGGCGGCGGCCGTGCTTGCCGATCTCGCCCTGGCCGGGCTGCTCTGCAACGACGCCCGGCTGTTCGCCGATGAAGAGGGCCGCTGGCGGGTCGAAGGCGACCCGATGGAGGCGGCCCTGGTGCGCCTGGCCGCCAAGGCCGGGCTCGACCCCGACCAGACCCGGGCCGCGCGGCCGCGGATCGGGCTGATCCCCTTCGACAGCCGCCATCGCTGGATGGCGAGCCTGCATGCCGGCGCCGATGATCCCGGGCCGCTGCTCTGCGTTAAGGGCGCCCCCGAAGTGCTGATCGGCCTGTGCGAGGCGGAGGCGATCGGCATTGATGCCGGGATCGGCACCCGGCCGATCGATCGGCCGGCCTGGGAGGCCGAAGTCGCGGCGCTCGCCGGGCGCGGCCGGCGGGTGCTGGCCATCGCCGCCCGCAGGCTCACCCCCGGTGCCGGGATGCCGGCCGCGGGCGAGATCGGCCAGGGGCTGGTGCTGCTGGGCCTGGTCGGCATGATCGATCCGCCGCGCCCGGCGGCGGTGGAAGCGCTGGCGGCGGCGCGCAGCGCCGGCATCAAGGTCAAGATGATCACCGGCGATCATGCGGTCACGGCGGCGGCCATCGCCCGCGACATGGGCATGGACGTCACCCATCCGCCGGCAACTGGTGCCGAGCTGGATGCCGCCGATGCCGAGACCTTCGCAAAGCTTGCCCACGAGCGCCAGGTCTTCGCCCGGGTCAGCCCCGAACACAAGCTGCGGCTGGTGGAGGCCCTGCAGGCGAAAGGCGCCGTGGTCGCGATGACCGGCGACGGCGTCAACGACGCCCCGGCCCTGAAGCGCGCCGACGTTGGCGTCGCCATGGGCAACAAGGGAACCGAGGCCGCCAAGCAGGCGGCCCAGATGGTGCTGGCCGATGACGATTTCGCCTCGATCGTGGCGGCGATCCGCGAGGGCCGCACGGTCTATGACAATCTGCGCAAGGTGATCGCCTGGACCCTGCCCACCAATGGCGGCGAGGCCATGGCGATCGTGGCCGCCATCATCCTGGGCCTGACCCTGCCGCTGACCGCCGTGCAGATCCTGTGGATCAACATGATCACCGCCGTGGGCCTGGGCCTGACGCTGGCCTTCGAGCCGACCGAGCCCGCCGCCATGCGCCGGCCGCCCCGCGCCGCCGATGCGCCGCTGGTAACGCCCTTCCTGTTCTGGCGGATCGGCTTCGTGTCCTTTCTGTTCGTCATCGGCACCTTCACCGTCTTCCATCTGGGCGAGGCGCGCGGGCTGGGGCTGGAGGGGGCGCGGACCCTGGTGGTGAATGCGGTGGTGGCGATGGAGATCTTCTATCTCTTCGCCGTGCGCTACATGGCCGGGCCCTCGCTCACGCTGACCGGCATCATGGGCACGCGGGCGGTGCTGACCGGCATCGCCCTGACCGTCGCCGCCCAGGCCGCCTTCACCTGGTGGCCGCCGATGAACCGGCTGTTCCAGACCGTGCCGCTGGGGCCGGTCGAGATCCTGATCGCCACCGGCGCCGGTGTGGCCCTCTTCGCGGTGATCGAGATCGAAAAGCGCATCACGCGGCTGGTGACGGCCAGACACTGACCCCATCGGCATCGGCCGGGCTCGCGGGGCGATCACGGCAAGTTTATTGGCGGGGGCGCCGGGCGGTCGTTACATCTGGGTCAAGGAGCGACCATCCTGGC
>MDTG01242384.1_pt1 | contig 57235 bp, 47 predicted proteins | sample 811421 | NCBI WGS metagenome assembly MDTG01 (sample SAMN05326645, study PRJNA326480) | marine metagenome | isolation source: seawater | place: Pacific Ocean: South East | collected 2011
AATAAGGCCAATGCAAAGAAGTCTAACGCTTCCTCCTCTCAAGACCTCCCACAAGACTCCTCTCAACTCCTCGCCCAAGAGCCTTCTCAAGACCTCGCCCAAGACCTCCCACAAGAGTCTTCCCAAGACCTCCCACAAGAGTCTTCCCAAGACCTCCCACAAGACTCCTCTCTAGACCTCGCCCAACAGCCTTCTCTACCCGCCAAGTTCAATAAGTTCTTTGAATTCGCTTATTTCCTCATTAAGCATTTTGAAAAGTCTGGCGAATTCTCTCCTGAACATATCAACCTCATGACTCGACTTGCTCTTCTCCTACCCACAACCTCTGGTAAAACTCATATTCTTCCCACTCAAATCGAACTCATTCAATCTTTCCTTGACTCCCAGAAACTTCTCTCTGCTGACCTTAAACGCATGCGCAAATCTTCCTCTTCTAAACCTTCCTCCTCTTCTAACGACTCTGACTTCGTCTCTCAACTCGTTCAACACGCTCTTCATGACCAACTCGACCTTCCTATTCGCACTCACCTTTTCTCTTTTAAAGGCCAAGATTTCCTTATTGACGACCTTCACAACCTTTACCACCCCTCCACTCATATCACTCTCGGCAAATGGAACCCCGACTCTCAACTTATCTCTCTTTACAACAACTAATCTCTCTCTTATTTATTATAAAATTGATTCTTTATTATAAAATTGATTAAATAAAAACCTTTTTTTAATTATACATAATTGAAACAAATTAATCATGGTTAAAAATTTACATGGTGGAACAGGAACAAAAAGTTTAGCACGTAAACATCAAAATAAACCCAAAGGTGATCATATACGTTTACCTGAATGTGATGAAGAACAATTTGCTTATGTTGAAAAAATGCTCGGTAATGGCATGTGTGAAGTATTCACAAATGATAATATTCGTCTAATTGGTCATATCAGAAATAAATTTCGCGGAAGACAAAAACGACATAATACAATTACAAAAGGAATGATACTGCTAATAGGTTTAAGAACATGGGAAAGTACATTAAAAAATTGTGACATATTGACTATCTATGATGATAATGACATTAAACAAATTAAAAATAAACCAGATATAAAGATTGAAAATTTAATTAAAATGCAATTAACAAGCACATTCACAGATACAAGTCAAGATGAAAGCTCTGGTTTTGAATTTATAAATCAAGAAAATGACGAGGAAGATGATGAAGTTATAGAAAAAAACATTACATCAAAATTTACTATAGATGTAGAGGAAGAGATAGATCTAGACGATATTTAATTAAAATATTAAATTATTATTCAATAAAATTTTATGAAAATCTTCTGGATTTCCATAAGTTGGATGCTTTGAGCAATCTCTAACATACTTTTGAAATATAAAATTATCTAACTGTAAATATTTATCAGGTAATCTATATTCAAAATCTACATTTTCATATAACAAAACTAATACCTTATATTTGCATTGTATTTTTTTATTTTTACTGAATTGTAACATTTCACCGTAAATTTTTGTATTTTTAATAAATGTATTATATTGAATAGTACAAATAAATACTATATTTTCTTCTTTATTAGTTATAAATTTCATAAATCGGGTTGCACGTCTCATCATAGTATCCACAAGATTTTCATGATAAGTAAAAGGACCGGCTCGTGGATACTTATGTTGGTCTGGCAGCACTTTATTTGTTATTAAATCTTGATGATAAAATTCTACATCAGGGTAATATGAAGAAACAACCTTTTCTTTAATATCATAAACAGGTTTTTCAGTGAAATGAATAAAATCAGTTTCAATTAAATGATTAACATACCAAAATGCACATTCATTATGCATATATAACCAATCAAAAGGGAAAGAATATTCTCTTAATCCTAACATTTTTAAATTTGCCGCAGGATGACAAAAGTGACCAATAGAGATAAACATATTATATAATATTATGATATGTTTTAATTAAAGTGCATTAATATCAACTACTCTATCTAAATGAGGCAATATTGCTTGATCATGAGTAATGACAATTAATGTTTTAGATGCAGTTTCTTGAAGTACCATTTCAATAACCTTTGCTATTGTATTCTTATCTAATCCAGCTAAAGGCTCGTCTAATATAACTATATCTCCCTTTTTAAGAATACCTCTCATCAATATAGTTATCTTTTGCATACCACCTGATAAATTACCTCCATTTAATCCCGCATTTCCATTTACACCATTAGGTAAATCTTCAAATACACTATCTAATTTATATTTCTTGAGTTTGGATATAATATCCTCTTCACTAAAATCGTTACCATATTTCATATTATATATTACAGTATCTTCAAATAATTTAGTATTTTGATTCACATAATTTACATGTTCTCGCAAATACTCAATATTAAGTGTACTAATGTCGTTATTATCGATAGTTATAACTCCATCCTCTGGTTTATACAAACCTACCAACATTTTCATTAAAGTCGTTTTTCCAGAACCTGAACGTCCCATTACACCAATACTACTACCTCCTTTAATTTTTAAATTTAATCCATCAAATAACAATTCATCTGACTCTTTTTTGTATCTAAAGAAGATATCCTTAAATTCTATGTCGCCCTTACTTATTCCTGTTTTCTTGACTCTAGTTGTTTCATCTTTTATAATTTCAGATAAAAATGGTTCAGCAGCAGCAATGATACCCATTTTATAAATAATATTATGTATATATCCACCAATAAGATCCATACCATAACTTAAGAATTGCCCCAAAATCAAAATATACACGATTGCTTCTGCAGAAGTAATTTGTTTCTTTTTTAATAATTTATATATCATAAAAATAGAAATGCCATAACCACTTAATATAATTGTATCCCCTGTTGTTATTGCAAGGTTTTGATAAAACATAATTTTATTCATTTTATCACTAGCCTGTTTTTCCAACAAATTATTTTTTTTAATCTCGTTATCAGATTCATTATTAATATAAATATTCATCAAATTATCAATAGTATTTTGTATATGTCCTTGATTTACTTTTTCATTCATATAATTCTCGCGTTCTTTTACAAGTTCTAAAATATAATTACCCATGAAATATAAAAATATTCCAGTTAGAACAAAAGAAATCAATAATACATACCCAATATCATTTGTATTTACACATAAATATATGATAGTAAAAACGGTAGCAATAAAATAGGGAAATAAACCGTTTAATAAATAGTGAAATAAATCCTTAGCATTACGCATTAACTCTAACATTCTCGATAAATATTCTCCTGCTCTTACATCTGAGTAATTATCTTTAAAAGCATTAAGTGTTTTATCATACAATACTTTTCTAGTATGAGCCATATATTCCGGTACTAATTCTGCTTCTAAATGATGCTTTGCACCATACGATAATACAATTACTAGCCAGGCTACTAATACAGCAAATATTGAGCCTTGCAAATTCATTTTCTTTAAATTATCTAAAATATCAAAAAAATCACCACGAATACCCCCTTTTAATTGGTCAAATAAACTTCCATAAATTTTCGGTAGCACAACCGATTCAAATGGAAAAAATAGAACTATAATTAATATATAAGCTATTATAGTCCACTTATTCTCTAAAGCAAAAGTATGAACAAAGTTTTCAAAAAATAACATATCTAATATATAATGATATAAAATTTGAATGTAAGTATCTCGAATAAAATTTAATATATAGAATCACACTAATTAATAATCATCATCGTATAACTCTCGTTGAATAACACCAGTATTCCAAACATACTCACCAATCAAAATAAACATATTAAACATCAAAAGTAATAATTTAAATGGAAGCTGGTCGTTTGTGTCAATCGATACCTTAATAAATTCTTTCACTGTTTGTAATTCACAAATTATATTATAAATATCTCTTGTTCTTGGTACATCTAATAAATAATACTGATGATGACCAACATATTTGATTTGTTCAAGATTTTTATCTGGATGGTAATTTAATATATAACTTTCTAAAAATTCGTTATCATCCTTTTTATATCGATTACCTCCTTCTATTGTCTGCATATTATCCTTTGATTGTGTATCTAATTTACTAATATCTGTAAAACTTTCATCCGTTAGTCCTGTCATTTTGCTTCTTACCTGATATCCCCTGAATCTTCTTTGAACTAATGTTGCTAATCTTGTCATGGTTCTACGTTTTTCTTCATCATTACAGTTTGAACTTGGTAAATCTTTCGTTAATTTAAAATAATTTTTTATATCAACAGTTTTATTTCTGAGTAATAAGAATTTTGTTGTCAATTCATTTACTGGGGAATTTGATATCCATATTAAGTCATTGAAGTCATAAATTATATTTTCAATCCTATCAACCAATTCTGTAAGTTGATTATTCACATTTTTTCTATAATCACTATTTTTCATATAAATTTCATTATAAATAACATTTAATTCTTTACTGTAATTTTCATAAGTGGTAGAACTCAAATGCATTTCTTCTATATCCTTTCCTCCTTCTGTAGCCTCTTTGTATTTCTTTTTATAATCAAGTAACATTGGAATTCTATCATGATAATTCTCATCATCTTCTTTTACTTTTTGCTTTAAAACTTCAATATCGCTCCATGCAATGGCTAATCTTGCTTCAAGGTCCATATAGCGAAGTTTATGTTTCTGATTATTGGTTAAACCAACCCAGTAATATTTTATAACAAAATCAATACCAAACGTCCTTTGTAAATCTTTGCATGTTTTCCATTTATGATCAGACTTAAAGGATAATCGTTTATTAAAAAATTTATGAGAATCAATTGCTTGAGTACTTGACCGTGGAAAAAAATTAACACTACTTCTACGTTCTCCTAAATTTTGCATTTATTTATATATAGTAATTATAAAACTATTTGTAATTTTACTTTCTTTTTTACATTATCTTCTGTTTCAAACATGAATAATTTGACATTACATTTTTCATATTCATTTAAATCTACATGCGTTGTAATACGAGATATTATATTCAACTTTTCTATGAATACATTATAATTAAATGAACCACTTGTACGTTTTATTTTATCAAATACTACTGCCGAATATACATTTTCTAAATATTCAGGATTTTTCGTACAATTGAAAAGCAATTGACAATCTGTTTGTATTTTTTTAATGGACCTCATAGATGTATTAATATAATCTAATCGTAAAATCCACTCATTTAAAAATATACCGGCATTATTTCCTATATCTTTTACTAATTTAAACTTACGCATCAAAATAATTTGATTCAATAGATCTACTAATCTTCTTATTGGACTAGTAATATGTATATATGGTTTTAATTTTTTATACTGAAATGCTTTAAGATAACAAAAACTATCACTCAATAATTGATGATCTATTTTTGCATCATTATCATAATTAATATAATGCCCAGAAACATTATTCCAATTTTTTATTACTGCTTTTGCATTATCACTAATTTCAAGCCCAGATAACAATTCATCATTATTATTCTCTTTATTAAATATTACTGATCTAAATATACCAATTTTATTTGAGATCATTTGGATACCACTATATGCATTCATAAAAATCATCCAATGTGATACAATATCATGGCTTGTACGAATATTTCTGTCCATTTTACACGATAAATCAAACAATTTAATATAAACTGGTTCTTTAAAAAGTAAGTCTTCACGTTCATATCTATAATTTTTATGAACACTAATTAAAGTGTTTTTATAGACTAGACTATCTAATATAATATTAGCATCCATATCGAATTCTACATCCAAAGTACAGGCAAATCTTTTTTGATTTTCCTGTAAACTACACAATGTATCAGATAATATTGTTGGCAACATAGGTCTTTTTCGATCTGGTAAGTAAATAGTAGCTACACGATGTGAAAATGTTTTCCAAAGATCCAAAGTTTCTAACCATAAATACACATTGGCTATATAAATACTTACTATCCATCCAGTTTGTACACCATCTTCATATTTCTGCTCTATTCCAAATGCATCATCAAAATCAGTACTTTTTTCAGGGTCAATACTGATTATTCTTCTATCAGTCCTATCTTCGATATCATAATTCTCATTTGTCATAATTTGCTCAATAAACACATCGTGTGGTGACATATTCAATGCTTTTTTCGTATTTTCAGAAAACTCAGATATAGAAATATACAAACTTTTGCAATAAAGCTGATATTCATAAAACACTTCCAAATTGTTTACATCTCCTAATGTTTCAATTAAAGAACCATGAGGATGTTTATCATCCCAACTTTGAAATTTAAATACAACATACTTATTAATTAATTTTTTTTGGAAACCCATTTTAATATCATAAGGAACAAGAAATGCTGGTAAATATTTATCATCTGGGATACATTTATACAGAAGTCGTTTCTTTTTTCTTCCATAAGTTTTATTTCCTTCTAGTACAAGTACTCCTGCAATAGTGTTTGAATTTTTTAAAATAGATCTCTCGAGAACCAAATTATTATTTTCATCAACTATCAAAATATCTCTGCTAAAATATTTCTGCTCTAATGGGTTCACTTGCTGTAAAATAGGGTATTTATCAATATCAACTATATTCTCGTTATTAATATCTTTAAATTCCCAATCTGTATAATTTTTGTCTTTTATATAGATTTGAAATTTTTTCATGACAAAATTTGGTTTATTTTACAATTAATCAATAATAAATATTTATATCAATTTTCTTTGTATTGACATAAATAATATTATCTTAATGGATATTTTAAAAAATCCTTGGTGCACCAAAGTTATAAAATGAAATTTGAAATATTCTTCGTTTTAATTCATCTTTTTCATATACTTTTGACAATTCCTTACTATAAAACTGTAATAAACATATTTCTTGTGAGAATCCCCCGATTTCATTACTTATTATTTTGTCACAAATAGTTATTCTTTTATTTAACTCCAATATCACATTTGTATAATGAAGATTGCTATAATAGAATTCCCAAATTTTATTTTGTATTTCAATAGGTAATTTATTCATAGCAAAAATTTATTTATTATACAATTTATTAATAATATACATTTATACCAATTTCCTTTCTATAAACATAATAAATAAAAGACACTATATAATATACATGCCACCTAAGTATTATAAATCAAAAAAAATTCAAAGTAATAATTTTTCTAATGCAAAATATTTAATTATTGTGGAATCTCCATCAAAATGTGCAAAAATAGAGCATTTTTTAGGTATTGATTATTGTTGTATAGCGTCAAAAGGACATCTTCGTCAACTAAAAGGATTAAAATCAATAGATACAAAAAAAACATTTCAACCTACTTTTTCAATTATAGATGAAAAAAAATCGCATATTGAAAGTATGAAATCATTTATTTATAAATTTAAACAAGAACAAATTTTTTTAGCAACAGATGACGACCGTGAAGGAGAAGCTATAGCATGGCATATATGTGAAATATTTGATTTACCATTATCTACTCCTAGGATTATTTTTCACGAAATAACTAAAAACGCTATTATAGAATCATTACAGCGTCCTACCAAAATTAATATGGATTTAGTTAAAGCTCAACATGCTAGACAAGTTTTGGATGTTATTGTTGGTTATAAAATTTCTCCTTTTTTATGGAAGTATTTATACAATAATAAAGACAACTCTTTATCCGCGGGTAGATGTCAAACACCAGCATTAAGGTTAATATATGAAAACGATCAGGAAAAGAAAGATGATGTTGATAAATCATACAAAGTATGTGGAAACTTTACAGATAAAAATCTATTATTCCATTTGAGTAAAAATATAGACAACGAGGAAGCAGTAGAAAAATTTTTAAATGACAGTATCGGTTTTCAACATAAATTAAAATTAGGAAAAAACTCCAAACTTTCTAAAAATCCTCCCATACCTTTTTGTACATCAAAATTACTACAAACTGCAAGTAACACATTACAAATGTCACCAAAAGAAACAATGAATATTTGTCAAGAACTATATCAAAATGGACATATAACCTACATGCGTACCGAAAGTAAACAATATTCTCAACAATTCTTAGATAAGGCTAGTAAATACATAGAAACTACCTTCTTTTCAAAAAAATATATAGGCAACCACGATAGACTTGTTAATAAAAATAGTAATAATCCACACGAGGCTATTAGAGTTACGCAACTAGAACTAAAAACGATACCTGGTAGTTCAAATAACCGAACTATTTCTCTTTACAAACTTATTTGGAGAAATTCGGTCGAAAGTTGTATGTCGCAAGGAAATTATGAAAACCAAGTAATAGAAATAAATAGTCCAAATAAAGATAATTATATTCACAATGTAGAAATACCTCTTTTTCTAGGATGGAAAATTGTTCAACAGAAAGAAAATATATTAGAAATACAAAATAGTTTACGTAGTCTAATATTATACTTTCAATCTTTAGAAGAAGCAAATGAAACTATCAATTATAAAGAGATAACTGCCGAAGTACATGTCAAAAATAATCATAGTTACTATACCGAAGCAGGGCTTATTAATAAGCTTGAGAGTTTAGAGATCGGTAGACCATCTACTTATTCTACTATTATTGAAACATTAAAAGATAGAGGATATGTTAAAAAACAAAATTACGAAGGTATAGAAGTTGAATGTAATAATTATGTTCTCGAAGATAAGAAAATAAAACTGAATAAAATTAAAAAATTTTTTGGTGCTGAAAAGAATAAGCTCTTCATACAACCTATCGGTAAGTTAGCATTAGAATTTCTGGTGGAGAACTTTGATTCAGTTTTTACTTATGAATATACAAAAACAATGGAAAATAAATTAGACCTTATTAGTAATAAAGAAATAGACGATTGGGCCACAATTTGCAAAGAATGTTATAATGAATTAAAAACTTTATCATCATCCATGAAAAATCTTGAAAAAAAAAGTTATCCAATTTGTGAAAATTATGAATTTATTTTCGAAAAGTATGGTCCCGTAATTAAACATTTAAAAGAAGACGGTGAAATAGAATATATACAAGGTAACAAACAGTTATCAATAGACATAGATAAATTAAAAGATGGTAAATATTCTCTTGAAGAGTTAAAAGATCCAGGAGACATTTGTTTGGGTAAATACGAAGACCATGATATATTTATAAAACACGGAAGATATGGATACTATGCAGAATGGAATGATAAAAGAGAAAGTATAAAATCGATAGATAAACCCATTTCTGATATAACATTATTAGATATCACTGAATTTTTAAAAAATAAAACAAAAAATGAAACTAATATACTAAGAGAACTTACTGAAAACGCCAATATAAGAAAAGGCAAATATGGAGCATATGTATTTTATAAAACAGCCACTATGAAAAAGCCTTCTTTTTTAAATATAAAAAAATGTCCACATGGTTTTTTAAATTGTGAAAAAAGTATTCTCATAGAATGGATTAATAAAGAATATAAGATTAATATTTAAACAAGTAAATGCGTATAAAAAAGTAATACAATTTATAATATACATATATGAAATATTATGAATCAACATTTGAAGACTATATAAATGCAATATCTAAAAAAAATATACATCCAGATTTATTAAATATTAATAATTATACATCAAATGAAATACAAAAAACTAAGAATCTAATATTTTATGGTCCTTCTGGTGTTGGTAAATACAGTCAAATATTATTATTTCTTAAAAAATTTAGTCCATCTAAATTAAAATATGAAAATAGAATTCTGGCAGCAACAGAAAAAAACGAATACAAATATAAAATAAGTGATATTCATTATGAGATAGATATGTCTTTATTAGGATGTAATTCAAAAATAATATGGCACGAAATATTTTGTCAAATTATTGATATTGTGTCAATGAAAACAAATAAGTTTGGATTCATTGTATGTAAAAACTTTCACTTAATACATTCAGAATTACTAGAAATATTTTATAGCTATATACAACAAATTAATTATAGTACTACAAATATATGTATAAAATTCATTATTGTAACAGAACATATTAGTTTTTTACCTAATAAAATATTAAATGTTTGCAATATAATCGATGTTAAAAAACCAAATCAAAGTCAATACCTTAACTTTAATACTCAACAAATTCAAAAAAATGAAATAAAATATACCAATGAATTAATTAAAAATCGCATTTCCAAAAATAAAAATTATATAAACACCAATGTAAATAAGTTGATAAAAAATTCAGATTTAACAAATATATCAAACTTGAAAGATATAAAATACTTTGACCTATTATTCTTAAAATCAAAAAAAATTAGAGACTTACCAATAAATAGTTTTGACATTATTTGTAATAAAATAATCGATATAGTTATTAAAAAAAATGAAATTGATTTTATGGAACTTCGAAATCATTTGTATGATATGCTAACCTATAATTTAGATATCATTGAATGTATTTGGTATATATTAAAAAATTTAATAACTTTAGATTTATTAGATAAAAAAGATATATCTTGCATCAGCAATGATTTATACTCACAATTAAAATATTACAATAATAATTATAGACCAATATATCATTTAGAGATAATTATCTATAACATAGTAATAAAACTTAAATGAATTATAATACAGCAATCAAATTATTAGATTTAGATAAAGAATTAATAAATGAATCTAGTATAAAAAAGAAATATAAATTCATGGCATTAAAATATCATCCTGATAAAAATAAATCAATAAATGCAACAAATAAATTTAATGAAATTAAAGATGCATATGAATATCTAATGAGATATGGAGGGCATATGGACATTGATGATGAATACTTTGAAGAAGAGAAAGATGACAAAAATTACAATTCTTTACTATATCAATTTATAAACACAATTTTAAATGAAAATTCTCAAGATAACATTTTGAATGGAATAATTAAAAAAATCATACATATGTGCGAGGATAAGACTATTAATTATTTAGAAACTATTGATAAAAGTAATCTTATAAAGTTATACGATTTTTTCCGTAATTACAATCAAATATTTCATCATAGTAATCAGTTTATTGAAAAAGTTAAAGAATTAGTTAAAGAAAAAACCAAGCATGATGAAGTTATCATATTAAATCCAACATTAAATGATTTATTTGAGCAAAATATATATAAACTCTATTATAATAACAAATTTTATTACATCCCTTTATGGCAACCTGAAGTAAAACTTGATTTATCAAACAATGAATTATATGTTAAAAATATTCCAAAATTACCGGAAAATATAGAGATTGATAATAAGAATAACATTATTATAAAACATAGCTTTAATATTATAGATTTATGGAAAAATCCACTTCATAAAATAAATATTTGTAAAAGCAAGACTTTTTATATAAACAGTGAAAATCTATTAATTAAAAAAAAACAAATACTGCATTTACCTAATAAAGGCATACCAAAAACAATATCAAATGATGTATTTAACGTTTCAAAGTTGAGCGACGTATTCATACATATTGAAATTGATAATTAACATTCGTTAACAAAATAACAAATATATATATTTTTATATATATGTGTGGGATTATTGCATATCTAGGAAATAAAGATTGCATTGAATATTTACTAAATGGTCTGTATAAATTACAAAACAGAGGATATGATTCAGTTGGAATAAGTCGAATTATAAATAATCAAATAATTACAAATAAATATGCTTCAACGAATAATAATAATGCTTTATCCATACTAGAAGATAAATTGCAAATCAATAAAGTACATTCAAATATAGGAATTGGACACACAAGATGGGCAACACATGGACCAAAAACAGATTGTAATGCTCACCCACATCATGATGAAAATGATAAAATATCTCTAATTCATAATGGAATTATTGAAAACTATAGTGAAATAAAAGAATTTTTAATTAAAAAGAATTATAAATTTAAATCTCAAACTGATACTGAAGTAATAGCAAATTTAATAAATTATTATTTAAATGAAAATGATATGCAAATTGCAATAGAGAAAACTATATCTGATTTAAAAGGCACATGGGCATTATGTATTATTCACAAAGATTTTCCAAATAATATGTGGTTAATTCGAAATGGCTCGCCGTTATTATTAGGATTTGAAGAAGATTATATTATTGTTTCAAGTGAAAGTATAGGATTCAATCAATATATTAAAAAATATATAATTTTAGATAATCATGACCTAATTAAAATTAGTATCAATGATAATAAAATTAACTTTGAAAATAGCATTGAAAGATATAAAGTAAAAATAAATACAAATGAAAATTACAGTTTATCAAATGAATATCCCTATTGGATGATAAAAGAAATATATGAGCAACCTAACAGTATTTTTTCATGTTTAAATAACGGCGGTAGAATATTAAATGATGATAGTGTCAAGCTCGGCGGCTTAGACAATTTTAAAGATAAATTGTTAGATTGTGATAATTTAATTATATTGGGTTGCGGTACTTCATATCATGCTGGATTATGGGGAAGTTATCACTTTAAAGATATAAAATTCTTTAACTCAATACAAGTTTTCGATGGAGCTGAGTTTGATGAATCAGATATTCCAATATTAGGAAAAAGTATAATGATGTTACTTTCACAATCAGGTGAAACAAAAGATTTACATCGATGTATTGAAATTGCAAAAAGTAAAGACCATATAACCTTGGGTATTGTAAATGTCGCAGACTCATTAATTGCTAGGGAAACAGATTGTGGGGTTTATTTAAATGCAGGTAGGGAATTCGCTGTTGCTTCCACAAAATCATTTACTAGTCAATGTATTGCATTATCGTTAATTAGTATTTGGTTTGCTCAAAACAAAAATCTTTATTATAAAACAAGAGTTAAAAAAATTAAAGATATAATGAAATTTCATTATCAAATAAGCTATTTACTTAAAGATAAAAGCAATAAATTCGACAAATTATATTATAAATTTAAAAAATACAGTTCTGTATTTTTACTCGGAAAAGGTCAAAATGAATCTATAGCAAAAGAGGGTTCATTAAAAATAAAAGAAGTAACATATCTCCATGCTGAAGGTTATTCATCTTCCGCCTTGAAACACGGACCGTTTGCATTAATACAAAAAGGATTACCAATTATTATTATAGATACAGACGAAAAACATCGAGATAAAACATTAAATGCAGTATTTGAAACATTAACACGAGATGCCGAATTATTTATAATTACAAATAAACCTGAAAATTACAAAAAAGTACCTATACCAAGTGAACAAATATTTGTTATTGAATATAACGAAAATTATCATGGATTGCTCGCAAATATTATACTTCAATTATTAAGTTACGAATTAGCTGTATATTTTGAAAATAATCCAGACTACCCGCGAAATCTAGCAAAAGTCGTTACCGTGGAATAATTTATATTTTAAATTTAATTTCTGTAACCTTGGCGAAGGTTTTATTTTTTTTCTAGGAGGAGGAGCTGGTATATTGTTAGTATAATTCATTAATAATTGTCTTTTTTTATCAACTATATTAACGTATTCATTAAATAAAGATTTCGTAGTTTTTTCAAGAAACATTTTCTCTAATATATCTGTTTCTTTTTTCTGTAATCCCAAAAACATATCTTTTTTCATTGTCATATATTTATACCGAGGACTTTCTATCAAATAATTATTGTTTATTTTCGGTAAATTATTATCTCTAGGTTTAATATTTTTCATATCACATACATATTTTAAAACATCATTTGTAGTGTGAATATTATCAATATTTTGTGAGATAGTTGATAAAATATAAGCATTACAGTTTGTTTGAAAAGATGACCTTAAAAATTTAGTTAATTCTGACCTTCTATACGGTATATGTTTATGTTTTAATACTAAACTACGAATACATTCTTTTAAAAAAAACAAACTTTTATTTATACCACCATTTTCATGACACATCTTTCGGGTAGTACATATAGAGTTTTTTCCTTTTTCGCAACCTGCTAAATCTAATATTTTTAATGTTTGATTTTCATACATTATTGTTATACATAAGTGAGAACGAGAAGATTCACTATTTTCACTTGATTTTCCAATCGTTCTATTTTTTATTATTTTATTCTTAATCTCATTAATATCATTTTTAGAACTAATATCTTGGGTTTTTACATTTGATAAAGTAAATTTATTACACCATTCTTGTTGTAAAACAACTACGTTATCATTTAATACATCATAAAAATTATTATTATGTATTTGTACTACATTTACTTGTATAGACATTTTGAATGCAGTTATCATATCTAATAAAATTATTCCCAAAAAACCGTCTTCTTTAGAATTTCCTAAAATTGTATGAGTCTTTCCAGAACCAGTTTCGCCATATACATAAAATACTACGTCTCTTTTCTTTTTTAAAAGATTATACATCATGTCAAGATATAATTTATCATATACTTTCATATTACTATCTGTATGTGAAAATATATGATCAAATCTATATTCATTCTTTATTAGACGATTTTTATAACAACCCTTTTGCATTTTCTTAACAGTTATTGCTTCATCATTGCTATCTATACATGAAATTGTATTATTATTATTCAATATAGGTTTTATTCTACTGAATATTTTTATTTGACTCATTGTTATATAAATATAAACAAACATATTTTTTCAAAATTGTTGAAAGATATTAATATTCCTAAAAAAACGAATTAATTAATTATTATGATTATATTTACAATAATTAATTTAACGGTATAATTTTATTAATATGATAATGTTTCATAACTATTAACTTTGTTTCTTTATCAATAATGTTAGCAGTTAACTTATCGCCAAATACTTCTTGATATAAATAAATTTTACCTTTATTATCATAGTTCATAACAAAATTATAAAAATTTCTACAGATATCATGAAAATTTGAAGGATGTGCAATTAACTTTTCATTTGGCGTTTCATATAAATTTTTTAAACCATTATATAATATCGAATGATTTGGTATGCAAGCAATAAATCCTTGAAAAATACTGTTTGGAAAATAACTTGAGTTTACTGATACAAATTCGTAATCTTTAATTATTTCATCTATGTTATTTTCTATCATTAAATCAGTATCAAAATATACACCTCCTTTAATATATAAGTAATAATATCGAAACAAGTCTGCTCTATGTTCTCCATAACTTAAAGAATGAAATTTTTGAATTATATATGGAAACTCTTGTAATGGATTTTCTTTAAAAAAATCTATAACTTCTCTATCGCTATAATGTTTATATTGCCATCCTTGAGAACGAGTATTTATTAATTTTACTACATAATCGTTTGGTTTTTCATTTCGTGAAGTTTGTACTATATTACGAGGAATCATATTTTATATAATAAAAAATGATTTATTTATTATTGTTTTCAAACATTTTGTTTAATTTATCTTTATTCTTTTCAGCATCATTATAGCCAGTTAAATATAATTCTTTAATATTGTGACCGTTCTTATTAAATAATGTAGAATAATCACTTAATCTTTTTTTTCTTCTTTTTATTTTTTCTAAGGTACTTTCTTCTGGATTCCAAATACTAGGAGTAATATGTATTGAAGAATATTCATTATTTAAGTATGGAAATTTAACAAATCCGCCATCATACGTATTAATTCCTCTATAATTATATTTAAAACCTCCAGTTATAAATGGTATATGAGAACTAGCTATACAACAGTCAATTGCATCTTCTAGATTTGTAAACTCACTATATATAATTGGACGAAATCTAAAATCTTTTATAATAGTAGTTCCAATATATAATTTTTGAAAATCGAAATCAGTTTCATCGAAAAAATCTAATAGTGTTTCTTTTATATTTTGTTGTACATTATACAAACTAGACTGCTTTTTTATATCAACACCTATTACACTATCTACAAATTTATCACTGTTACCATTATATGATAAAAATAAAGAATTCCAAGCTCCAGCCGATGCACCAGAAAATACATAATCCGTTAAATCATAATTTTCTTTTATATATTTACATAAACCTAATACATAAAATCCTCTAAATCCACCAGGTGATAACGTGATTATTTTTTTATCATTATAGTTTTGTTTTAATAGAAATAAAAAAGGTGTTTGTCTTTTAAACGAAGTTACAAAATAAAAACATAATATAAAAATAACTAAACTAAATGTTTTCATAATTACTTTAACCACTGAAAAAAAAATATTATCAAATTAATTAATAAATTACAACTAACAGACTTTTTTATAAACTTTTTATTTATGCTGCAGCAACTGCCTTCTTCTTTACTGTCTTCTTCTTGGGTACCGGAATTTCAACATCCTCAGGAACCGCCACCGCAACTTCCTCTTCCTTAACCGCCTTCTTTACAGTCCTCTTCTTCTTTATTGGCTCCGGCTCAGGAACAGGTGCCACTTCCTCCTCCTCTTCCTCCTCTTCCTGTTCCTCTTCCTCCTCGTCACTATCTTCCACCTGAAGAGTACTGGTATTATTTTTATTATCATTTTCAATTTCTGAAACAGTCGGGGCTGCTTCCATCGTTTCAATATCTTCTGTAGACAAATTTACATGACACTTACCAAAAATGCTAACAACCTCGCGAGGCTTTACTACAATTTGCTTAACGCGCCAAGTAACGCCCCAACCCTTTCCGCCGAACCAGAGACCACCACACTGAATAACACATGCGACATTACTCATCTTTGGGACAAAATCCATTGGAGTAAGAGAATCATTCTCGCACGGAAAGATACGCTCGGCCTTCGTATCGTAGATCTCAACATCCCACTTTCCATTATAGCAAGGCACTCTTCCACGAATCGAAGGGGGCTTATTGTAATCAAACTTTTTTGTCAACTTATCCTTACTATACTTCAAAAAGGGAAAGAAGTTATGCTTTACAACCTCGCGAGATAGTTCCTCGCCAAACCATGCATCACTATACTTAACCGCGTCATCCAGAATCTGATTCTCAAAATCCTTCAACTTTTGAAGGAAACTATCAGTGGCATCAGTTTTATACTCTGGATTAGGAAAATTCAATGTCATACTGAACTTTCCATCTGATTCACCTTGTTCATTGACATAATCGCCAATACCCCAAGTCATCATAAGAGGAACTGACAAGTGAAGAGACCGATTAGACTGAGTACTAATCATAGAGATTGATTTTGCACCACGGTCATTGACCTTCGGTTGCATATAGCGCAAGGAACTGGTATCCCAGTCAGACACATTCAAAACAACAGGATTCGACATATTCAAATACTAATATTATGATATAACTATAGTGTAATTTTTAAATCAATTTTTATATACTTTTTTAGGTGCTCTCTACCTATTACATAGTAAAACGTTCTCAATTAATATATTTTAATTACACAGTATAAAAATTTATATATATAATATAAAAATGGTGGAAAAGACAAATAAAATACCAGTAGATTATAATATCAAATATGATGACTTTAAAAAAGACTATTTTACTATCAAAAATTTCAAATTATCTACTTTAAAAAATGCATGTAAAAAACATCATTTAAAAGTAACAGGAAATAAAAGTATATTATTTGAAAGGCTATGTACTCTTTTTTCGCGGATAAACGCAAGCATCAAAATACAATCGTTAATTCGAATGCATTTTTCAATTATATTTGTAAACAAGCGGGGACCTGGTTTATTAAATCGTAAATTATGTAATAATCAAACTGATTTTATTACATTAGAGCCTTTGGATGAAATACCATTTGAACAATTCTTTAGTTTTAAAGATAATAATAATTTTATTTACGGTTTCAATATGATATCTTTAATGCAAAATATGAAAAAAACGAGAGTATTTGAAAATCCCTACAACAGGAACGCATTTAGTAAACAAATAAAATTAAAAATCATTAAGCTAAATAATTGTAGTTATATTTTAAGCAATGAGTATCGCGAAAATAACGCTTTTTTTGTTTACAATCAAAAATTAAAAAGGTCTAATACAATACGAAGAATGCCTTTAAATAATGATATTATAAATAATATAAGTAGTGTAGATAACTATCATCCCTTTTTTGATAGAAGATTAATTAATATGAACGAAGAAATGGAGAATCAAATTAATTTGATGCAAGAAATACGAAACCTAGAAGTATCCGAAAGAATAGACCGATTATTTGTAGAATTCGATAGTTTAGGTAATTATACTAGTGACCAATGGTATAGAAGTTTAACTCATTTGCAATTAATTCGACTTTATAGAGGTCTATATGATATATGGACAATACGAGGTCAAATTTCTTATCAATTAAAAAGATCAATATGCCCTTTTCATGATCCATTTGATGGTATTTTTCCACGTAGAACATATCATGATACAATTAATTATGAACAATTACAAAAAGGATGTTTAATTGTTATGGAAAATATGACATACTCTGGAATTAATTTAGAATATAGAAAAATAGGTGCTCTGCACGCATTAACTGCATTGACTATGGTAAGCGTACCGGCTAGACAAATTATGCCCTGGTTATACGAATCTATTATTTAAATCAATTTTTTACAAATATATATTTATCACACCAATTACCATGTAAAAATTGACTTATATATTACAACTATATATTTTATAGTCTTAAATAACTTAAAAAGATAACATATAAGTATATATAAGCCAGAATGGTTAGAAGTGTGAAGCCCGCTACTGAGAAGACTGCTGTTAAGAAGACTAAGAAGACTACTGAGACTCCTGCCGCCAAGGAGCCTGTTAATGAGGTAGTACAATCTGCTGCTCCCGAGGTTGCTGCCACGGAGGCTCCTAAGGACTCGACCGAGGCCGTTTCGCTCAAGATGAATGAGTTCAGTGCCAAGCTACAACAACTCATTGGTCTTTTGTCGACTGTGAAGAGTGATTTCAAGACTCTAGAGAAGTCCGTATCTCGCGAGATGAAGGCTGCCCAAAAGGCCTCTGCTAAGAAGCGTCAGAGCAGCGGAAACCGCAAGCCCTCTGGCTTTGTAAAGCCCGCTCGTATTAGCGACGAGCTTGCTGCTTTCCTAGGAAAGGAGTCTGGAACTGAGATGTCTAGAACCGATGTCAGCAAGGAAATCAACGCCTATATTGTTGCTCACAAGTTGAAGAACGAGAAGAATGGACGTATCATTCACCCTGATGCCAAACTTACCAAGCTTCTTAAGGTCCAAAAGGACGATGAACTTACTTTCTTCAATCTTCAGAGATACATGAAGCCTCACTTTGCTAAGGCTGGTGAGACTACTACTACCGCATAGAAAAATAATCAAAAATAAAAATAAAAATCAATAAAAATAAACACAAATAAAAAATAAAAATCTACAAACAGCGACAAATATATATTTATAAAATCAAATATAAATATATATATATTAATTATGCTGATATCTTAATACCTGATTTCCAAGGTAAATTATTTTCTACTCTATTATAAAATATAAAACCATTCGATTCCATAAAACTATACAAATTAGAATAATCTATTGTTTTTTTATACTTCATTTTTTCATTTGATTTGCACGATACAAACGGTAGATTATACATACTTTTAATTTCTAATAATTTATTTTTATCCAAGGGTAAATTTTTATTTTTAATTAAATAATCGTAAAAATCACATTGCATATCGGTAATATATTCATGATAATATTGCAATACTGTAAATAAATCATTGCATTGTAACGGATTATAATCTGTACCAGAAATTATCATAATATCTTGAAAATCACTAAAATCTATATTCAATTCATTTAATATTTTGTTAGTGTCATATTCCAAGACATAATGATTTATCAAACTTATATTTCTTAATACTTTTGGAGAATTATATAAAAACATATCTGTATCATCGCTTAAACAATAATCCGCTGTCCCATTAATGGTAAATAATGCACATAATACATCTGCCTCTCCATCTGCATTTACATAATTAACGCCATACTTATCCATTAAGCTCTGCACACGTTTTACATCTATTTCTTTTAAACTAACTATTTTTTTTTTCAATATTTCCATTTCATTTTTCATTTCTTTTAAAATATTTATATTTGTTTGTTCTTGTATTGCATTTTTCAGAAATTGAAAACGTTCTTTAGCGTTTACTTTTTCATTTTTTCTAATCTTTAAAGATTCTTTCTTTTCATGTGGCGGTTTACCATCAAAAATAAATATTGGATGAATATTATAATATTTTAAAATAGAAATTAATAAATACATATTTTCTATCAATGCATTTTCTTGAATAAATCTATATAAATATATTGATGCATCAATAACTATGTTTTTGTTTCTATAACATGATAAATGTTTTTGTTTTATCGATTCTTTTGTACATTTCTGTCTAAAATAACTATTTAAATTTTTAATACCCATTTTAAATATTAAAAAGAAGATTAAACCCTTTTCAATTTTTATCCATGATTATAATATACAGTATATTATGAATCATATTAAACTTAATAAATCAAATGTACAATTTATTAATAAATTCAAAAAAGATTTTTTAAATGCTGAAAAAAAATGGAAAAAAAAATACACAATTTCTTGCCAAGATTTTGAAAATGAACAAATTTATAATATACCAAACATAGAACAATATGATTCAACCATTATTGACAGTTTACAATGTTTTTCAAAAAAACATTTTACTTTTACGTTCTCTACACCAAAAAGAAAAATTAATATATTTTTTATAAGTCCAATAGAAAAACCAGAAAAAGAGTTACTATTTTGTTTAAAACAAATGTTTATTTGGTTTAATGGTATTGATTCTTATACAACTTCAGAATGTTCTAAGATTTTAGATATTTACATATCATTTACACCATCATTAAAACTATTACCTAAACAAAAATATGATGTAATAGGAAGAAAAAACGCAAATACCGCATTTACATTTTCTTGCAATGAAAGAAATATTATTCATGTTTTTCGCGAAGAAGAATGGTTTAAAGTATTAATTCATGAGACATTTCATAATTTAGACCTTGATTTTTCAAAATATGACCATGGTTTTAGTGATAAATATATTCAGTCTTTTTTTCCTAATAGAAAAAACATAAAATTCTATGAATCATATTGTGAAATATGGGCTCTACTGTTTCATAGTTTATTTTATTCTATGCATCACGACAAATCATTAAATTTTATATTAAATCGGGAATTAGAATTTTCTCTTTTTCAATGTTCAAAAATATTAGACCATTTTGATATAAAATACAACTATCTATTTTCAAACAACCATAAAGCTCTAGTTTCTATGGAAAACTATAAAGAAAATACACCCATTTTATCTTATTATATTTTTAAAACTATTTTTCTATATAATATTAATGATTTTTTAGAATGGTGCTATAAAGAAAATGATAAAAGTATTCGATTTTCAAAATTACCCATTCATTATGTTGATATTTATCAAAAGATTAGTAATTTAATTATTTTTCTAAACGACCATTATAAAAATACAGCATTTTTGAAAACAATAAAAGAACATGAAAAACAGTTTCAAAAAGAAAAAAAAAGTATCCAACTAAATGATATTTTTTATTTTAAAACATTACGTATGACTTATTATGATTTGACCAAACATTAAAACGCTTTTTTTTCGGTTAAATAATTTCCTAATATAAGTGAATGGATATCAAAAGTGCCTTCATACGTGTTTACTGTTTCTAGATTACATAAGTGTCTGAAAATTTCATACTCTTCGGATATCCCATTTCCACCTAATATATCTCTACATGTTCTAACTATTTCTAATGATTTTTGACAAGAATTTCTTTTAATTAAAGAAATCATCTCAGGTGTAAATTGTTTTTTGTCAACATTATCTGCAACATGCAAACAACTTAATAAAGCCAGGTTGTATTCAGTAGTCATATTTGCTAATTTCATTTGCAGGAGTTGTTTTTCAGCTAATGATTGACCAAACATCCTTCTATTTAAACTATATTCAATAGACTTTTCTATACAATATTCGGCTGACCCTAGTACACCAAATGATATACCAAGTCTTGCATTATTTAAACAACTAAATGGACCTCTCATACCATTTACATCTAATGCATTTCCTAGAGGAACCTTAACATCGTCTAAATTTATCATTCCTGTTACAGAAGTTCTTAATGACATTTTACCCTCTATTTTTGGTGTAGTTATTCCTTCCATGCTTCTATCTAATATGAATCCTTTTACTTGTTCATCTTGCTTGGCCCATACAACAAATACATCCGCAATTGGTGAATTACTAATCCATGTTTTATTTCCGTTTAAAATATAGTGGTCATTACATTTAATCGCTTTTGTTCTCATTGATGAAGGGTCTGAACCAAAATCTGGTTCAGTTAAACCAAAACAACCAACATATTCACCACTAGATAACTTTGGTAAATACTTTTCTTTTAATGTTTTATTTCCATAATCATAAATAGGTCCCATTACTAAAGAAGATTGTACACTAAACATAGAACGATAACCACTGTCAACGGCTTCTATCTCCTTCGCAATTAAACCATATGTTTTGTAAGAGTCGCCCAAACAGCCATAACCTTTAATTGTTGGCGCAAAAATGCCCATTTCTCCAAATTTTTTAAATATTTTTTTATCCACTACTTCATCTTTGTAGTCTTTTATTACTCTAGGTTTTAATTCTGCTTTACAAAATGATTTTACAGATTCAATTACTAGTTTTTGTGTTTCTGTTAAATTTCTATTAATCCGTAAAATATTAATCATATAATTATATTTATAAATTAAAAATATTAACTTTTTGTAAAAAAATAAATCAAAAATTTGATTTATTTTTTATTTTATTTATTTTATTTATTTAATTAATTATTAAAATACATATAAATTAATGAAAATATTAAAGTTTACACAGACTGTTCCTGATTGCTACTTGAATCACCCATTAGTTGTCGTAGTCCACTAAGAACAATATTAATATTCGGGTCATCATTATCTTTCCAATATTGCAAGAATCCTTGCACTTGACGAATTGTTTCCTCTTTCTCCTGTAACTTTTCAATAAGGAGTTTATTTTCTGCCATAACCTGTTCAATATTACGCTCATACTCCTTGGGACTATCAATTGGTTTATGGTTAATCTTAAAAAGCAAGTGAGGGTTTGAGTGTTGACCACCTAACTTTACATAAGCATCATCCGTTTCAAATCCATAAGAACGATACTTTCCCTCTCTATCAAGGGAAACTAGCATTGATTTTGTAGCATCGTTATCATAGAAACAGTCAAAATGAATGAATGCACATACTTGAGGTGTGGTATACTGAGGAACCTCGCGAGTCGCAAAATCAATACGTCTAACTTTTCCAATTCTCATACAATTCTCAATATAATATTTCAAGAACTTAGGTTGAAAACGTCTAGACTTATTATCACTATCCTTTACAGTTTCACTGGATGTGAAGTAAAGACTGGGAGGGATTACTGGAACATAAAGACTTACCAAACTTTCATCATTGTTCAAAACAGAACAACTAAGAGAAGTATTCACTGGGAAAAGGATGCTCGAATCAGTCATTTTTACTTTATCAAAAGAAGTATTTAATACATACAATTTAGTTAATAATAATAGAATCAATTTTTATTATTATTTCCATTTTCTATCAACTATCATGTTCTCAAAATTTGTTTGTTAGAACCTAATTCTTTTCTAAGTTTCATTAATAGTTCATCCACAACTGGTTCTTTTCCTCGTCTAAAATTTACTAGTTTACCATTTTTTGTACTCATTAATGTCTGTAATAAATCTAAATTTTGTGTAAATTTAGCCTCTAACGCAATCTTTCTTTCTAATTCATATCTTGGCTCTACACCTATTTCATAAAAATCCGGATCAATCTTAATACTTTCGTTTCGTAATAATTTATCCTTTAATTTTCCGCTATTACTACCAGCAGCTCTGGCTTTAACTAAATCTGTTGAAAATTCACTATTACTATCTAAAGAAAACTCCTTATAAAAGTCTGGAAACCCCTTTTTAAACTGTGACCCCATAAAATAATGGGTTACTGAATTCCATCGTAATCCATCAACTGTAAATGGTGATTCATATGAATCGTCCAACTTTCTTCTCCAATCGCTAATATTATTCAATTCTTTAAATCCCATTTCAGAGTCAATTGCCTGTAAAATGTCCATTGATTCACCGTTACCCATACCAGCCAATGGTTTATTGTTTGACTTTTCGTGAAACATAAATACAATATCTTTATTATATAAATCTTTATGAATTACATCATCTTCTATTTTTTTACCTTCTTCTGGATCCATTCCCATTCTTTCTTTAAATTTCTTAAAATCTTGAATTAAATAATATAAACCAGCATTTTTCTCCAAACATTTATTAATTATCATCATTTTTATATCATAAGGTATCTCTTTAAAAGAAAACAATGTTTTATCTTTATACGTAATGAGTTTATAATGATTACCTGTATATGAAACGACCATATAATAATCGGGCTGAAATTTTTTCAAACCAACATCTTGGTCATTTATTTGACCACATTGCATAATATCATCTAAATGGTCTGGATACGATTCTTCTGACAGTACCATTATTTTAATATTTAATATTTTTTCCAAACTAGATAATGCCCAAGTATCCCCCCAAAATCTTGACGAACGTATATAATGCTTGTATTCTTCAAAACTATTGATATTGTCCATAAAAATAAAATCTTGTAATAATGCTTTGGCTTGTTTCTTATCTTTGAATAAATTCTTTCGTTTTTCCTCTTCTTTCTTTTTTAATTCGTTTAATTGATCACTCTTTTCTCGGTCAGTAGACTCGTTAATATCTTTTGTTAATTTTTTTTCAGATGTATGTACATCTTCAATATCTTTTTTAATTTGTTTATAATCATTTGAAATAGCCATATATAATGACTTATAATTTTCATAAGTTTCTTCAGTAAGTTCATTTGATAGATGATAACGTAATTTATCAATTGTAGTTATTTTTCCTATAGGTTTGAACGTATCTCTTATTGTTGCAAATAAACAATCTCCTCCTCCTTCATTATCAATAATATTATAATTATTATTTTTGGTAAATTTCTCTATCCATGTTGTATTCACTTTTTCTTCGTATTTTTTCTTCTCATTATTTGATATTTCTTCATTTTCTTCTTCTAATATCGGTAATATTTTTACATTTTCCTTTTCCTCAAATATCGATTCATTAATTAAAGGGGATTGTTTTTTGGATTTTTTATCATCAATTGATACTTTAAATACATCTAAACTTTCATCAAATAAATCAGGCGAACTGTCTGTCAAGTCTTCATATTCTAAATCAACTTTATCGGATTCTTTATCCTGTTGTTTTTCTTCCCTTTTAATATCGTATTTTTTGAAATATTCTGACATTTCATTTTGTTGTACAAAAAATAATAATTCTCCATTTTCTAATTCAATACTTCCATCTTCATCAATACTTTGTATAAATTTATTACTATCAATTTCAAATACACCTATTCTCTTTTTAGGCTTATCATTTATTACTAAATAAACGGAAAAATATATGATATTATACTTTGCATATGTATGTTTTTCCTTTCCTAATACAAATTCAATATCTTTATCATATAATTCAGTTTCATAAACAAACGACATATGATTTAAATCTTCCTTTTCAATACTTATATTTTCGTTGTATTTAACATTCTCTTTATTAATCTTAGATTCTAGCATATTACTTAGTATATAAATAGAATAAATATTCTATTTATATATTATTTTTTAACAAAACATTGTTATTTATACAAATCTAATATATCTAACATTTTAAATTTCATACGATTACTATACCCCAAATTATCTTTCAAGTTCAAAATAGAATAATTTTTAATTTTATCGATTATATCATATTTACATACTTCATTTAAAATCAAATGTCTACCTTGTTGCATTACTGTAAAAATATTTTCCACAATCTCCTCATTCGTATTTTGATGATTAATACTTTTTAAATTATTATCTAACATATCAAACAAACTATTAATTATATGTAATAATTCATTAAAAGAGTAAATTTCACACTCTACACATGAAACTATAAAACACAACAAACATTTTCTTTGAAAGTTCAACTTATTGATTCTACAATATTCATCGTAATTTTCATCTGGGTCTATATATTCGATTTTATGTATAATATCATTATATCTATTTATGAAGATACCTTGATATTCTTCCAATACTAAATATTTATCTAATAATATCAGATATACTTGAGAATAAGTTTTAGAATAACGTTGATTATTTATAATTAATGTGTAAAATCTTTCCATTACCTTAATATGTTTTTCATCATCATCGATATCAAATATATTTTTCACGCAATCTGATATTTTATCCTTTTGCTCTTCATAATTATTTTCAACTAATTTATTTAATAATGCACGTAAATTATCAAGTTCTTCCTCAATTCCCTCTTTTTTTTCTATTTGTGTAGGTTTAAACAATTCTTTTTTTATCCATTTACCATTTTCATTATAATTGTTCTTATCTTTTCTTACATTTTTAGTACGACTATTTGTAATATTTAATAAAGTAAAAAGTTCACTAATTTTTTCAGTAACAGATTCATCTAAGATATATTCTTTTAAATTTTCTTTTATTGAATAAATTTCTAGCAAATTGTACTGAGCCATTTTAAATTTAAACTATTATATATAGAAGTTTACATTTTAAATATATTTTTCAATTATTTATTATTCAAAACATATAAAAACAAATATCGACAATATATAACTATGGATTCAAATATTGAGATAAAACATTGGGATGATTTAAATATCAATACCAATTTATTAAGAGGAATTTATAGTCATGGTTTTGAAAAACCTAGTGAAATTCAAAAAAAAGCAATATATCCAATTATTAATAAAAAGGATGTCATTGCTCAAGCGCAGTCAGGAACAGGAAAAACTGGTGCCTTTTCTATTTCTTCTCTTCAATCGATTGATACATCTTTACTCCAAACTCAAGTTATGATTATAGTACCAACCAGAGAACTAGTAACACAAATAAATAAAGTAATGAAAGCTCTATCTGATTTTATGGAAAATGTATCTATTAAAATTTTAGTTGGTGGTACATCAGTTGCTAATGATATAGAAGACCTAAAATCTCCTCCACATATAATTATCGGAACTCCTGGTAGAATTTACGACATGATAAAAAGAAAAAAAATAAATATGCTAACAATTCAATTATTTATATTAGACGAAGCAGATGAAATGTTATCAAGAGGATTCAAAGAACAAATACATACAATATTTCAATATTTACACGAAAACGTACAAGTTGCTATATTTAGCGCAACTTTTCCTACTGAGGTTATGGATTTGACAAATAAATTTATGAACAATCCAGAAAAGATTACAATTAAAAAAGAAAATTTAACCTTAGATGGAATACAACAATCTTTTATTGCTACAGCTAATGACCATGAAAAGTTAAATTGGTTAATCACTATTTATAAGCAATATAATGGTGGTCAATCTATTGTTTTTGTAAACGACATAAATCGTGTAACAGCTCTATATAATGAGATGAAAAATAATGGCTTTTCTGTTGGTTGTATGCATAGTTCTTTATCAAAAGATGAAAGGGCTGATGTTTTGCAAAGTTTTGTTAATGGAAACGAAAATATACTAATTTCATCTAATATTATTGCACGAGGAATTGATGTTCATCAAGTTAATTTAGTAATAAACTTTGATATACCTAATAGTGTGCATACATATTTGCATAGAATAGGTAGAAGTGGAAGATGGGGAAGAAAAGGAAACGCAATAAACTTCGTTTCTGAACGCGATATTGAAAATATGAGAAAGATTGAACATCATTATGAAATTACAATCAATGAATTTACAAATATTATATAATACGTTTGATTACTATATTCTTAGTATATTAAAAATATAGTAATGGATTTTCTATCAAACTTACAAAATTATTTTAATCCGCCTCCTAAAAATACAATGAAAAAAGAAGAAAAATTAATCATTGAAACATCATTTAAATTACCAATAGAATATCTTAATGAGGCTGATATAAAAGAAATACCTAATCACGTATCAACAGATTTAGAATTATTAAACAATCCTAATCCCGAGGAAAAAAATATGTATCAATTGCTTTTTCAACCAACAAATGAATTTGGCGAACAACTATTACATAAATGGAATAGCAAATATACTACTAATACGAAATTTCTACAAGAAAGTCAATACTTAATTCAGTCAATGAATCAATACAGAGAAAATATGAATAATGAAGAAGTGAATATACATGGAATTACTACTTTATGGAAAAATACCAAAAAAAATAATTTTTTTCACGAAAAATATAATTACGTTGACTGGGATATTATTAAACATCTTAATCACTCGTCTTTATTTTTACAAATATTGTCCTGTATTCACATATTATCACCTATATTCAGTTTCATTTTTCCATTACTTTTACTTATATTTCCATTTATTATACTTAAAATTCAAGGTATACCAATTAGCGTAAATTTATATGTAAGTACTCTTAAAACCGTAGCTAAAAGTCACATTATTGGAAAAATATTAACAAATGCAGGTTCTTTGGATTATCAAAAACTTCTCTTTTTATGTTTTTATGTAGGTTTTTATTTACTTCAAATCTATCAAAATGTAAACACTTGTAAAAGTTTTTACAAAAATATTACATTAATTAATGAAGATATTATAGAATGTAGAAGGTTTGTACAGTATTCTAAAAGAAGTATTGATAATTTTATTTGTAATAGTTCAAACTGTTCACAATATGGAGGATTTAATAATGAATTAGTGTATCATCAAGATATTTTAGAAAAGTTAGAAAATGAAATGAAACATGTAACCTCATTTCAAGTATCGTTACATAAATTTTCGAATATGGGTAACATGCTGAAAATATACTATGGTTTATATTCTAATAAAGAATATGAAAATACACTACAATATTGCATTGGTTTTGAAGGTTATATAAATAATTTATCTGGATTACATAATAATATTTGCAATAAACATTTATCCTTTGCATCCTATGATAGTGAAAAATGCACTATGAAAAAGCAATATTATCCCGCAATTAATCATACAAAACCTATTAAAAATGATGTATCATTAAACAAAAATATGATTATATCGGCACCAAATAAGGCAGGAAAGACAACTATATTAAAAAGCACTTTGATGAATGTTATCTTTTCACAACAAATCGGTTGTGGATTCTATGAGTCTTGTAACATGACTCCATATTCACATATTCATTCATACTTAAATATACCAGATACTTCAGGTAGAGATAGTTTATTTCAAGCAGAATCAAGAAGATGCAAAGAAATTATTGACTCTATTCAAAAATCTCATACAAACAACGAGAAACATTTTTGTATTTTTGATGAATTATATTCGGGGACAAATCCAGAAGAAGCGGTAAAATCAGCCAATGCATTCTTAAAATATTTACAGACATTTTCTAATGTTGACTTTATGTTAACTACACATTATAAGAAAATATGCAAAAACTTTAAAAAATCAGGTAAAATCGAAAATTATAAGATGAGTGTTTCTATAAATAAAGATGGTTCATTTAATTATAATTATCAACTCAAGAAAGGTATATCTAATATAAAAGGGGGTATACGCGTATTAAAAGATATGGAATATCCTGAAGAAATTTTGAAAGAGTTTGAAGATTAATAATATAAATATTTGAAAATTATATTATTATGAACATTATCCAAACATGGAAAACGAAACATATACCAATACAATTTAAAGATTGTATGAATTCGGTTGTTCAACACAATTCAAACTTTAACTATATGTTTTTTACAGATCAAGATATATGTGAATTTATAACAACAAAAATGCCGGAATATCAAAATACTTTCTTTTCTTTCAAAACAAAAATACAGAAAATCGATTTTTTTCGATATTTAGTTATTTATTATTATGGAGGAGTATATTTAGACCTTGACATAATGATTGAAAAAAATTTAACTGAATTATATGAAAATCCAGATATATGTAAATTTCCGATTGAATATATACATATCAACGATACATTTATTACTGAACAAGGTTTTGTTCATTTAATTGGTAATTATGCATTTTATGCTCCAGCTAAACATCCTTTTATCAAAAAGATTATAGATAATATTGTAGATAAACGTATAACCAAAGAAGATATTACAAAAGCTGCACTAACAAATGGGGATAGTTTGCATGATGTTGAAATATATTGTACTACCGGTCCAATTATGGTAACACAGAGTTACATTGATATGGAAAATAAAAAAGATATTGAACTGTTAACATCTCGCCCTTTTCGCAACGAAAGATTTGGTATGTTTGGTAAACATTTATGTTATGGAACATGGAGATAATTAAATATTTATATGGTCAACTATATTAAATTTTGGAGAACTCTCTTTTTTTTTAATAGGTTCAAATCCATCACTTAACATTTCACAAATATGACAAAAGATATTCTCGTTTGTTTTGTTTACAATATGTTCTTTTACTTCTTGTAATCCTTGTGTCACATGTAAAGAATTATCAATATAAATGTTATATATATATGGCCGAATTTCATCAGTTGCTATGATATTTGTTATATAATGATTATCATGCATATTTTTACATCTTAAATAAAAAGACGCAAGTACATTGTCTTCTTGCATATTAAACTTCATATCCTTGAATAAACCCTTTGTTATTTTATTTTCAAAATTCCTAACAAAAATATTTTTATTAAAATATTTTTGATAATATGTTCTTTTCTTTATTCGATACATTTTAATTCTATTTTTATTGATTAATAATAATGATAATTATTAATCAATTTTAATTTGTTTTTATAGATTCAAGATACTCTTTACATAAAAAATCTTTTATACATGTATTTTTAAATTTTCTTCCAAATATAGAATCACTCTGCAAAATATATATTATTTCTTCCTTGGAAATATTATTATAATATTTTAAACCTCTTTTCGAGGGATATTTATAATCCATTCCTTGCCAATTTACAAAAGTTGTTGCTCCGGTTGCTATATTATTAGTAGTTATAAGTTCATCTTGCAAATTATTATAAAATATCTTTGTAATGTAACAATGTTCATCTGGCACTGTTTCGCTATAGTTAAACCATTTCAAATAATCTTTTTCATTTACCATTATATTTGCATGTTTTTTATTTAATATACACCATTGAGATGCTTTGTTAATAATTTGTTTATCTATTAATTCAATACTTTTATTACATCTCGGAAAACATTGTTTTTGATCTGTAACATTAAAATGTGAATAATTTTCATCTAAAAAATTATAAATATAATCAAAATTTTTGAATGGTACACAAGTATCTGATAGAAATACAAAATGTTCAACCTCTTTATCCTGTAAAGCATTTTCTAACAATAAATTTTGTGCCTGTACTAAAGATATATCTGCATATTTAGTTTCAATACAGTTCTTTATTTTATAATTTTCAAAATAAGCAAGTTGTTTATCATACTTATAATGTATGCATATTATATATTTATTTTTATCTACATTTTCAAAAAATGTCTTCCATAATGCCTCACCATGTATGATATCATAAATCAAGAAACAAAATGCTATTTTTTTCATATATTATTTATAAATTTATTTATTTAATTGATTTAACGGGTAAATATTATAATTTGTTCTCCAGTTTCGCGATGTTTTGTTGAATGTACATTTTTATTTTGCATTGTTTGTATTGATGTAAGCTGAAAATACTTTTTCGAAATATCGTTCATATCATTTACCAAATCAAACTTTTGGCTAGTGTTTTTTGAACCATAATCTGACAAAATATAACACATTTTTCCACCATTTTCTAAAACATGATAACACAACTTTATTGTTCTTTCCCAATACTTAGTTAACCAATCTTGATAATCTTTATATCTAGTTGTACTTTGATTATCACTTTGGTATAATTCCAAGCGATAATAAGGTGGACTAAAAAATACAACATCGAAATGCTGTCTATATTTCTTTAAAAATGTTTTTGACTTGTATAAATCTTCTGATGGCTTACAATAAATATCACTTTTTATTTCAGAATTCTCTAACAATTGCTTTGTCTTTTTGCATACATCTGGTATAACATCTGTCCCTACATATTCAATCACATCAGGGCTTTCTATAAATCCTTTTGCATAAGAACTCCAACCCAAAGTAGGGGTAAATATTTTGGTTCCTTTTAAAACGTTAACGTTTAAAGAGTAAATCAAATATGGATTTAATATAGATGCACGAAAGTAAAATGAAGAGAACACACTGCCTATACGACCATTTTTGATATAATGTAAAGCACTTGGAGTTAATATTTTATAATCAATCTTGTTGTTTTTATACAAATCCATTATTATATTCATATAAGTTGGCGTGTTCTCGAAACCAGATTTTGTATTTTGTAAAATATCCCAAAAATGCAAATTACGTATTAAATTTTTATAAATAACTCCCTTGTTATTATCAAATATACTATTCATTGCAGTTATATTATTATGAATGGTATCATTTTTTTTATTAACACGCAGCGACATATTATAGAACCGTTTTAAATATTTTTGACGATTTTGTATGTTTTCTAAAATAAGTTGTAAATGTTCTCTGTTTATAGCTTTACCTTTCATATAATCTTTTAGTTTATGTTCTTTGTTTCCAGTTACCACTTTATATTTGTCTATAAAATCATCTAAATTCATATTATCAGCCGGAGAACTTTGAAATATTTGTAAAAAATCATCTATGGTTATTAAATCCATACTCGATATAGTTTTATAATATGTAAATATAAAAAATTATGGTGTTAACAACTAATTTTAAAAAACGTATTTTATTTTACAAAAAGCTACGGGAACTTTTCAAAAATGGACATTTATTTTTGTCCATTTTTTAATTTTTTTGTTGAGAATTACAAACAAAATATGCAATTTTTTGATTTAAAGCATAATGCTGTAAAATGAAAATAAATAAATTTTTAATGACTGCATACTTTTTTTTTTATTTTTTGAAAAAACGATTTAGGAACTTTTTCTGTTAGGAACTATATACTAATAAATCCTAATATGAAAAGTTCCAAAAGTTCCAAAAATTTTTATTGTAAATTTTGCAACTATTCTACGAGTAGAAATAGTCAATATAACAGGCATTTAATGACTGCAAAACATAAAATCCTAACAAATCCTAATAAAAAAAGTTCCGCACCACAACAATGTTTTGTTTGTGAATGTGGGAAAGAATATAAACATTTATCGAGCCTATGTGCACATAAAAAAAACTGTAACTACATAGATAGTGTGTATATAGAACACCCTGATAATGATATACCTGCAAACTATAGCGAAAAACATAACGAAACATCTTCTATTGTAGAACTAATTAAACAAAACCAAGATTTTAAGTCTTTACTTATTGAACAGCAAAAAGAAAATCAAAATTTACAAAAACAACTTATTGAAGTAGTGAAAGATGGTAAAACTATTAATAATACAACTAATAACAATCAAAAGTTTAACTTAAATTTCTTTTTAAATACAACTTGCAAAGATGCTATGAATATGTCTGAATTTATTGAGAACATGAATATAAATTTTAAAGACATAGAAAATATTGGAAAAAATGGATATGTTGAAGGAATGACAAATATGATTTTATCTAGGATTAAAGATTTGGATGTTACAAAACGACCTTTACATTGTACAGATTTAAAACGAGAAACAATGTACATAAAAGATAATGACGAATGGAGTAAAGATACACCAGAAAATTCTAAGTTGCATAATATGATTTCAATTGTATCAAAAAAAAACTATGGAACATTGCCACTATGGAGAGATACATATCCTGAATGTAAAGATGGTAATAATCCAAAATATGATTTTTGTATGGATATGATGCGAAATATATTAGGTGAGGTTGGTGATGAACAAATAAGACTTGATAATAAAGTAATTAAAAAACTTTCACAACACATATTGGTTGATAAAAATTAATGAGAAAATATAAGTATAAAGAATATTTTATATAAAAATAAAATGAGCGAATTTGATAGTAGTTTATGTAATATTACAATAGATAATAGTAAAAATGTAGAAGAAAGGTATGAAGATAAATATAAGGATATTGATATTTTTAAAAATTATAAATTTCAAATGAAAAAAATTCCAGAAAATAATATTTTTTTAATGGAAGATTTTATATCACATGAACATTGCGACGAAATTATTGATATTATTAATACATATGCTAATGAAGAAGAAAACTGGGGAGAGAGCACAAATGTTAAATGTGATTATATAGAACTATTTCAATTAAGTAATGCTGAATTAAAAAATAAATACGATAAAATAATCTTTGATTATATTCATAAATTCATAGAAATTTTACATTTTGAATATAAAATATTTTGTAATGGTGATTCTGGATATTGTCTTCGTAAAATAAAAGGAGCAACCCGTTTTCATAAAGATGGTATTAGTTCAATTGCTAAGTCAGATAAAATTCCAAGACATTCCATACGCAATATGAGTATTATTATAGCATTAAATGATGATTATGATGGAGGTACATTTCATTTTCCACATCAAAATTTTAATGTAAAATTAAAAAAAGGACAATTAATTGCATTTCCTCCATATTGGTCTCATCTGCATGGTGTAGAAAGTCCAGCAAATGGTACATTTCGTTATACAATAAATACGTGGTTATACGAATAAATTAAATACTTTCATTATTTAATTTATAAATTTTCTTCAATAAGTAATACTCCGCCTAAAAAAGATAGATGTTTTAAAAAATTCTGGAATTCACCTTCATAAAAAGGATTATGGATAAACATGATATTGCATATTAAAAAGAATGCTAATAAAAAGGCACTAACTCTTGCAAAATGTTTAAATCTATTCAATATTATTCCTAGCATAATAAAAATAGGAGCAAGAATTTCAATTGTAGTTGCAGTAATTTCTACAATGAGATTAAACCAAAATGGAAGATAAGAGAATGGTATATGGCTTTGTAAAAATAGTGTAGTATCTTTAAGATTAAATAAGTGTTGAATACCACTTATAAAAAAAAGAATTGTAATTAAAAAAGCTAATATTGCAAAGATTATTTTTTCCATTATATACAATAATTAGAATTAAATTATAATGAATTATGTAAAAACTTCATAGGTGTTTTTGTTCCCAAAAATAGAAGCGACATAATACGGTCTTCTTCATATTGTTCGGTAGGAGTACTTGTATGTATAACTTTTCGGTTGTTAAATATAACCAAATCTTTTTCTTTATAATCTAAATTCCCAACATTATCATTTACTAATACATAATTTTTCATTAAATGTCTCATTCTTTCGTGGCTATCAAATGGTGAAATATCTTTAAATTTGAAAAGACGGTTTGGGGTTAACATTATGCTTTTTTTAGTGGAACTTTCATCAGGGTAAATAACCAATGGAGTAATAACCCTGTTTTTAATATATTCTTCTTCGCTTTCTTTTTCCCAAAATTTATCTATTCTGCCATAACCAGTAAAGTCAAACTCGGGAAAAATATTCTTAGAATAATAAATTGCAATGGTACTTTCATATATATGCTTATGTAATAAGGACAAATTTTCATAAGCATTTTCCAGACTGGCAAATTTTGTAGAACCTCCTTTTTCCGGTGTTTTAATCATATACATCGAGCTGACCACATTTGGTAATACATTTTTAATACCTACTAAATCTTGATGCCATAATTCATTATATTTAAATGCTTTGCTATTTCGAATCAATGCATTTTCTAATCCGTAATTATTTATAGTCCCTCTTCCTCGAATTGCTACTTGTGGTGCATCAGGTACCATAGTTTCTTTAAAAGGATGCATAATGTCATCTAAATGATTTTTGTCAAAATAAGTGCTTACTTGAAAATGCTGTTTGGGTGTCAAATCTTGATTTTCAAAAACTAACACAGGAGTAGTTTTAAATAGGAATCGCAATTCTTGTTTTTCTTCTTCGTGTAATTTCAATAAATTAATTTTACTAACCTTAGCCATAAAGTTTACTCCATACGGAAAATCAATTGTAAAACTATATCCGTTTGATAAAAAATGTAGAAAAAGGAATAAAAAAAACATAATAATATTAATATTTATTATGTTTTTAAACTATTTGTTAGTATAAATTTATGAATTTTTGTTATATATTTTTACTCCTCGGTAACCTCTCCTACGGCAGAGTCCTGAAACTCTACTGTTTGCTCAGGAACGTCAGAACTCTGAGAACGACTACCATCCTTGCGGCGTCTCTCGCGACCTCTAGGAGCATCGCTTCTGGATTGCATATTACGCATTTCACACATAATCTTACCACCCTTAATTCCAGTTACATTGGTGGCTTGAAACTCATGAGTTCCACTCTCTGGCTTAGAAAGTCCAAGTTCAACGTACTCGCCTTGTACCAAAAACTTGTATTGACTATCGGTGACTTGAATGGAAGAATAATGAGTAAAGATATCTTTACCTGCATGTTCACCATCAACGATAGTAATAAAACCATATCCAGTCTTGCTGTTAAACCATTTAACTTGTCCAGTTAGTACACTAGTAGAAGAACTCATCTTTACCAATATAAGATATATACCCCTTTATTTTTATATTGTTTTTAATCAATTTTATTATCTATACTAATAGCTAATCGTGAAATAATGCGATATTATCAACATAATTTGGTTCATCATAAAAATTCAAGTAATAACAAAAAGAAAAGTAACTAACTAAATTATTATTAATTTGATTAGCAATATCATTTATGTTATCCAATGATTTCATCTCTTTGTACATTATGTTTTGTTTGTGTAAAATATGAATATTACTATATCTATTATCGATGATATGTAAATTTTCCCATGGAAGAGTTTTTGTACTTAAGAATAAGTATATATATCCAATTGATATCATATCATCTCGCCGAGAATAACTATTCCCTTCATGTAAAAAAAAACTTAAATAGTTAGGACTTCCAATAATATATTCACCTTTAATATTTGGTTTATGTTTCCTATTCTCGTCAACATAGAAAGTTGAAATACCAAAATCTATTAAATATATATTATCATTTTTTATCATAAAATGATGTGGTTTTATATCTCTATGCACAACAAATAATGAATGTACATCTTCAATTATTGAAAGAAGTTTCAACATAATATTATTTATTGTATTTTGAGATAAATCATTTACCAAAGCATAATCATATAAAGAACCGTCATATTTAGATATCACTACCGCAAATTTATTATTATAGTTTCCAAACCAATGCAATAAAGGGACGTGAGAGCATCTGTTATCATATAAATATTTTAATATATTTGCTTCGTTCTTTAATGTTATAAATGTATTTGTCTTTGACTCTAATTTAATTGCTACTTCTTTGTTATTTTTAATATCCTTTCCTAAATATATTTCTCCAAATTTACCGCTTCCTAATAATTTATATAAACTATATTTATTATTGATTAATACTTTGGTAGAAGAACACATCATTCTTAATATATTCCTACTTAATGTTTATATTATATTTGTAAAATTTTATAAAAATTGATACAAATATAGTTTTTTAAGATTATTAAAGCAAAAACATATTATGGATGCAAAACAAATATTTGAGCAGGCATTAAAGGACCCAGAATTAATATCAACAATAGATGTTGATAAATTACTAGATTCTCTTCAAGATCAACGAAATGATTACCTTGAAAATAAGACATTAAAAGAAATAAATGAACATGTTTTCGAGAAGATAAATGCACAAGATATAGAATTAGAACAGAAGAAACAATATTGTTCAAAATTAATAGAGTATTATCCAATTGATAAAGTATATGAATTACACAAAGGTAAGCATATAAGATGGTTACGCAATAATAAATTAACAAATGGTGGAATAATTGTAAATATAAAATTTACAAACAATGGAACTCAAATATTATGTATGAACTCTTGTAAAAAATTTACGCAAATAAAATTTGATGAATGTATTATTTTTCAAAAATTAAATGAAACAGAGCAATTGATTATTATGGCATATGAATATTCAAAAACATGTTAATTTTAAACATGTTTCTTTCTAGTAAAAGAAGAGGTCTGTTTTTTTTGTTTTGCAGTTTTATTTTTTTTACGTAAAATAAAAAAGAAATTACGAACATGATATAACATTTTTTTGGTAATTTCATCGTTTTCTTCTATCAAACTATTTGTTATAACATCTTTTTTTAAAAAACTATTATTTTTTATGCATCGAGTAAAATAATGGTCTTCTATTAAAGTTTTATATTTATTTAATAAAGATGCATATTTTGAATTAAATAAACGTTGCAAGATAGTATAACTACTAAGGCCGTGAAAATAAGGTTTAGGTTGTAAATAATATATTTGTTCTTTTTTCATCTCATCAAAAAATACATCATCTAAATAACATATTGCTGTCTTTTTTGGTAATAATGTACATCTTAATAAATCATCATGTGTTTTTTTATGACTAGTTCTACCAACTTGAACAATTTTACCATTTATTTTAAAAGCGTAAATAATTTGGTCAAATAACTTATCTTTTTCACCTACAACTTTTTTTGTAATATATTCCACTACATTACTTACACTTTGAGTTCGAGACTGATTGTTCGTATATATGTATACTTTATTGCATTCTCCTGATTTTTTCTTTTTATAAACATATTGTAAAATTTGAAAAATATTATTTCGAAAAAATTCTGGATATAAATCAAGTAAATCATTAATAGACAAAATATTATTATCCTGCATAACATATTGAAGGGTAGTAAATAAAATATTTAATTCTGTAAAAGAGCCAAGAGTTTCATCTAAATCAAAGACTAAAACTCTTTTTACATTATTGTTAGCACATTTGGAATTATAGTATTCACCTTTATATATTTGTATAATTTCATTGGTAGTCATAACATATAAGTAGATTATTCTATTTCATATCTTTTTGATAATATTCTTGAATATTCTTCTTTGCTTGGAAATTTATCTTTATGTGGTTGATGCATCCCAGTAGGGTTTTCATAATATACGGTTTCGACAGAAAATGTTTTTGCAATATCTCTATCGGGTAGATTAAATTTTTCACGATTTTTGTCCATATGAAAGGCAAAATATATATCTTCATTTACAAGAACACCATTTGGAAAAGTAACTGGCAATCCATTCTGAATAATATCTATAACAGTATCTACATTTCTTAAAGATAAACCACCATTATATCCACCTTGGATATCATACCAAACTAGACACCATGGTGCTCCAACAAAGTCATATTGTAAAAAATCATCTACATTATCCTTTAATAATAATGTATCAGTTTGAAATATTAAACTATGTTTACATCCAAATTTTTTTATGCATTCCCAAAGACTTAGATTAGTCATAATATAGTTATATTGTTGTATATCTAAATTCGATACAAATAAATTTACATATTTTACATTTTTCCAACCTTGCAAATGCGTTTTTAAAAATTTTTGATTATCGCTACCATGAATAATGATTAACCCCCACCCTTTATTTTGCAATAAATACATAAAATTTTTAATGACTTTTATTAACAGAGGGTGTTCACGTGGTTCAATAATAACACAATATTTTTCTGTAACCGAGGGTATATTTTGAAAATAATTAAAACTTAGGTCAAATTGATTTAAGTAGTCTAACCAATCTTTATCTGGAGACATTAGTAAAACAATAAAAAAAGATTTCATATTATTTTATTGTTTATGTATTTATACACCAGTTGAACCAAACCCACCAGAACCACGTTCTGTGTCTACCAAGTCACTTTCCTCAACCAAAACAACATAAATGGGACATAGTGATGGGTGACAAACTTGCAACAAACGTGTAAACTTATCAACAGTGTAGCTTTTATTTGTTTGAAAACTACGAAATGCACCAATTAAATTGCCGCGATATCCAGAGTCAATAATCCCCACATGATTTGCTAGCATCAGAGGTGTCTTAGAAATGCTTGACCTAGGGTATAATTGGAATGGAGAAAATGAAAGAGCATCTGTTTTTGTATTGCAATAAACTAGTTCAGCCTTTACTTTCATGTCAATAAACTTACTATCAAGTCCTTTATCAAATGTATGGTTTTCAGGAACCATTAAGTCAAATCCAGAATCAGCAAATTCTTGTGTTTCAAAATTTTTGTTATGTAATTCAATCTTTTTTTGATAAGCATACTTTAACTCTGAATCTAAAACAGCTAGTTTTAGAATTGCAAAGTTATTGTTTGCGCTTCTACTGCGTAGTTTGAGATTCGTATAAATTTCGTAGAATCTTTGCATATTTCAACAGATTACTATTAAAAAAGGTTATATATTTAAATCAATTTTATTTATTAATAGGAACGATTGTTTTAACCCCACCAATTACCAAATCTTGCATGTTGCCAACAACGGTTACATCCTTCATGAGCTAATCTTGTACACCGTTCGTGATTTCTTTTTTCTGCTGTACATATTTCATGACATATATTGCGTATTAATATATTACTCTTTCTTACATACCTTCTAACGTTATATTGTTTTAAATCTGGGTCAGCGGTAGAAATTCCTCTACAACAAGGACAAGTGCTACATTTTTTGAACCATTCCTTTATACATTTTTTATGAAATACATGTGTACATGGCAAATACATAATTTCTTCTCCATTATTCAATTTATCTCGGCATATTGAGCATTCTTCTTCAAAATCTTGATTTTTTATAGCTTTAAATATTGCTTTATTTTCAGCAGACATTGTCCAATCTTTTTCATCCACGTAATATACGGAATAATAGGATAAATGTTCTTTTTCTATATGAAGATCAATATCTTTCGGATGAATAAGATCGTTACACCCAGGAATTTTACAAACAACTTTTTCACTATTATAAATTGTTTTATCTAATATATTAATAATTGTTCTTCTTCCACGCATTGATAGATTATAAAGCAAATGTTTAAATTTTCTTTTTTCACCTGTTCTAAAATTATAAACCAAATGTAACCTTTTCAGGGTATCTTCTTGTAAACCTTTTATAAAAGATTCAGGTATTTTACTTCTGCGTATTTTAATCTGAAAACATTGAAATATTTTTTGTATCCTTATTGCAGCTTCATCATTAGTGAGTTCAGGTTTAGATTGAGGTTCAATAAAGTCATCACATGACTGTTGTAATTTAGTATTTATTTCCTGTTTCAAGTCCTCCTGACTTTGTAATTCAGTATTGTATCTATTATATAAGTCATCTATCTGTTGCTGTATTTCAACATTTTTTGACGCATCTAAATCTTTATATTGTTGTAATTTAACCTTCTGTTGCTGTAATTTATCTATTTCTTGCTGTATTTTAACATCTTTTCTCGAATATGAATCTATTACTTCCTGTAATATATCTTTTTTTTGCTGTAAGTCATCTATCTGTTGCTGTATTTCAGCAACTTTTGCGTTAGACAACTCTAACTGTTGCTGTTGTTCAATAACTATATTTTTATTTTTTTCTGCTTGTTCAATAATTTTATTATATTTTTCCATTTCTTTCTGTAATACATCATTAATTGTCTCCATCTGAATTTTAATATTACTTATTACTACTTTACGTCTATATGTTTCTCTATTAACGGATAAATCAATTTTATAATGAAAATTATTTCATATGTAATTTTTTATATTCTTTCCAACTAATATTTCCATGTTCTTTTGGAGTGGGTTCTGCGCTTTTGTACTGTTCATCTAAATTTTCACCGCGTTTTAATGCACTGTCTACATAGAGTTCTTTCAATACTTTACCAACCATAACAGAACCCTCGTGTTGATTAATCTTATCATCTTCTATCATTTTTAAAACGATTAACAATTTGGTCATAATCTCTAGGTCCAACTCATCCTTAGTAATGCGATTAAAAATATCTGTGTAAGAATTGTAAAGAAAAGGAACAATATCTTTAGCTTGATTTACAAATTCATTATAATTGGTTTTTTGCAATTCTATATTTGCTTTGCGAAAAGTATCTAATTTGCGAATATTATCTCGAAGTAAAATGCTATGTTTGAGTTCTCTTATTTGACTCGTATTATCATCACATTCTGATTCATTAATCATTTTCTGTAATTGAAGTTTTTCATTATTCGACAATCCTGACATTGTATAAATATAAATAGAATCATTATTTATGTTTGTTTTTACTTAAGAAATTTAGTAAAACTTTTCTCTATTTAAATATATAGTATGAAATTCAATTATTTCAACTTTTTCGTTATTTTCTTATTCGTATTCATTATTTTATCGTCTACCACTTTATCTTGTACTAATTTTACTCCTCATTATGCTGATTCTATATTTAAAAAAGAAGGAAAATTCGAAGGTTTTCAAGATAAATCTAAAATATTGGGATATACAAAGAAAGATGACCATTCTGCATTAAATAACTACAACATGCATCTTATTAAAGAAGAACAAAATGATTGTGCAAAAGCAGTAGAAAAATGCAAAAATGTATTCGGCTTCAATGGATTATTTTGCGACCCTTTAGCTGCTGATGCAAAGATTGACATTATTGGCAACACTAAAGCAAATACAGAATGTGTAAATAAATCACAAGGATTATCAAAATCAACTGGTGGTCTTTGTTTGAGTGAAGACCAAGTAAATCTTTTAAATACTAGAGGAGGAAATATGAGTACAGGAGAAGAAATAATAGGTAGCGCCTAAGTATTTATATATATGATAGTTTTATCTGCTGTACTATATAATACATCTTTTAAAGTAAATTTAATTGTATTTGATGGATTATTCCAGCCTGGACACCATATTTGAAAATGTAACCAATTATTTTTTACATATATATCAAGTAAATCAAAAATGCCATCTTTAGTAATAATTTTCCATTGCTCCCTTTTTTCATGGTCTAATGTAGAAAGCATATAATCTTTAATGAATTGAACAGTAAACGTCAAAGAACATTTTGTGCAATAACATATTGTTTCGCATCTTTCAATATCAATATCAATGTCATCAAAAACAATATCATGATTACATCTTTTATGAATAATACAATTTATTTTAAAATTTATATTCTCATATTCAACACTTTGATTTAGAATAGGTATACACGAGAGTGTTTCTTTTGCCTGAATCAATAAATCTAATTCAGTTAATTCCATAAAAAAATATTATATTAAATATTTTTTTATATTTAAATTATTTTAAATATACATTGCCAGAAAGCTTTGATTAATACCATCTTCATTTTTAATAAACTTATCTACATGTTCTTTGGTAACTGTAATTGGGAATGTGATTTCCATATTCATATCTTTATCGAATATTTTTGAATCCTTCTTTGTAAGTCTAAACAAATTTAGTTTGGTGTAAATAATTTCTAGACAACGCTTTAAGTTACGAACACCTTGCTCTTTGTTTGTAAGATGTTCTGTAGAATTAATATAATTAATAGTTTCGTCTGGAATAGTAATGTCCTCTTCTTTGAAGTTGACTTGTTCGCGAATTGTAGGAAGTAAATGGTCTCGTGCAATAACTAATTTTTCTTTAGCATCATATCCCTTTGTTTGAATGCGATACATTCTGTCTCGCAAAATGGGATTTACCTTCGACTCATCATTATAACTGAATATAAACAAACATTTACTAAGGTCAAAATCAACTTCTGAAAAATATTTATCATGAAACTGGCTATTTTGTGTTGTATCTGTTAAATGAGTCAGAATGCCAATAATTTCTTCACCTTTAGCTGTATCACTTACTTTATCTAACTCATCAAAGTAGATAACTGGATTCATGCATTTACTATCGATAAGAATCTGTACAATTTTACCCCATGTACTTCCTTCATATGTATATGAATGTCCTTCTAGGAAACTACTATCACTATTACCACCAAGTGCAATAAACGAAAACTCACGACCAAGTATCTTGCTAATACCCTCCTTTACTAGGGTTGTTTTACCAGTACCCATTGGTCCTTTAATGGCGATGGCTGTACCCATTGCAGACGGATTTGAAATCCATTGACCCATCATTTGCATAATTTGCAATTTTGCATCATCTAATCCATATACACAATTATCTAATCGATTTTTTGCATTTTCCATAAACGAATTACATACTTCGACGCCGTCATTTATATTTACAGATAAACTTCGATAGATTCCAAAGGGAATTCTCATAAAAGTATCTACCCAATTTTTGATTTTATAATACTCTGGGTCACCAGGTTCCATATTTCTAAGAACATTCAGTCTTTGCATAGCAACTGCCTTAAAGTTTGGTGGTATATTACTATCTAAAAGTTTAAGTCTATAAGGCTTATCTATATTAATATGCTTATTAACTTCTTTCAAATCTTTCATTACACGTAATTGTTCTTTATTGGATAGCTTTTTTTTGAAATAGTCAATTTCATTTTCCTTTTTCTTATCATTATGAATAAGTTTATGGTATGTCTTTGCATTCTTATTTCTACCTTTTTTTACTAACTTCATAATAGAACGTTTACAATCAGTTATTGCTTTTTTTAATACTTTACTGTTTGGTCTCTTATCTAATTGATTTTGTAATGATTTTTTTGTTTCAACTAAATCTAGATATTCTTGTTCGACGTCGGTAAGTATGATTTCATTATCTTCATCCAATTTAACTTTTTTATTTTTTTCATGTTTACTTGGAGAACCACCTTTAGTTGAATCGTCTTTTGAATCACTTTCAAAATTTTCTTTCATAAACGCTTTTTCATCATCACTATCACAATCTGCATTATCGTCAATATATTGTTCTTCTTCCTTGCCGTCTGTACCTAATAAAACAATATTAAATATTTGTTCTTCGTCTTCTTCTATATCTTCATCCTCCTCGTCCTCTTCCTCGTCATCTTCATCTTCATCTTCCTCGTCATCGTCATCGTCATCTTCATCTTCATCTTCATCATCTTCATCTTCATCGTCCTCGTCATCATAATAGTAATCGTCATCATCTTCTTCCTCTTCTGAACTGATAGATGGTCTCCTTTTTTTCTTATATTCGCGAGTATTATATTTATGATTTTTTAATTTCTTTTCTGTTTCTTTCACTTTATCTTTGTAATATTTAGAAGGTAAAATCTTTGATATAAGTTTTTGAATAGAATGATGGTCTAGTTCGTCAATATCATAATCATCATCATCGTCTGAATCATATTTTTTTATCTTTTTTTGTTTTATTTTTTTATTTTTTTTAGATTTAGGTGCAACATAATCAGATTCATCTTCACTATCTTCAGTTTCCGACTCACTATATGTTTCGTATACATCAGAATCTTCATCAGAATCTACAGAACCTCTTTTTTTGTTATTCTTAACATCCTTTTTTTTGGATTTATTTTTATTATCTTCACCTTTACCGTGTTTGTTTTTAAACATTTTATTTACTTGACTTAACTATCAAGAAGGATTTAAATAATTTTATAATCAATTTTTATATAAAATACACATTTTGAAAATATGCAACATATAATAAAATTTTATAATATTAAATATATTTGTCTTATAAAAATTGATTATCCAAACTAAAATATTTAAATAGTATATAGTTATATAATATAGAAATGTCTTCTATTAGTAATGATACAAATGTGGCATCATCAAAAATAATTGGTGTACAATTTAGTATGTTATCACCTGAAGAAATTAGAAGGAATTCTGTAGTTGAAATTTCTTCGCGAGATACATATATAAATAATAAACCGGTTGTTGGTGGTTTGTTTGACCCCCGAATGGGAGTATTGGAGCCTGGTCTAATATGTCCAACCGATGGATATACGTATATTGATACCCCTGGTTATTTTGGACATATTGAACTGGCTAGACCTGTATTTTATGTTCAACATATTAAAGAAATAATGAAAATATCAAAAATGGTTTGCTATAAGTGTAGTAAATTACTAATAAATAAAAATCAACATACACATATATTGAATTACCCGCCAGAGAAACGATGGCAATATATTTCAAATCTTCGAGGTAATATAACTCGCTGTGGAGAATGTACTGATGATGGTTGTGGTTGTTTACAACCGTCTAAGATACGGCTAGAAGGATTTGCCACAATTAAAGCAACAATTGAATATGTTTCAGATACTGATGGAGAAAAATCTTCAGTTGAAATTAAATTAACGCCTGAGTTTTTGCTTCGTCAGTTTAAGCGTATATCAGACGATGACGTTCATTTTATGGGGTTTAGCCCAATCTATTCAAGGCCAGAGTGGATGGTTTGTCAAGTTTTGGCTGTTCCTCCTCCATCAGTAAGGCCATCCGTAAAACACGATGCACAGCAAAGGAGTGAAGATGATTTGACACACATTTATAGTAGCATTATTAAAAATAATACCGATCTTGCGGAAAAGATAGCAAACAATGCATCTCCCAACGTTATTGAACAACTTGTAGATACATTACAATATTTAATTGCTATGATTGTTAATAATAAAATTAAAGGAGCAGAACCTATGGCACAACGTTCAGGTAGAACTATGAATTGCATCATGTCTCGATTAAATAGTAAAACTGGACGTATTCGTGGTAACCTAATGGGTAAACGTGTAGATTTCAGTGCTCGTTCAGTAATTACTGGTGACCCAAATTTATCTATTCGACAATTAGGTGTTCCGTTAAAAATCGCAATGAATATAACCAAACCAATTAAGGTAAATGAACGTAACCGAGATTTCTTAATGAAATTAATTCAGAATGGCCCAGATGAATATCCAGGAGCAAAGATTTTGGAAAAAAAGAATGGAGAAAATATTACACTTCGATATGTTGACCGAAATTCTGTTCGTCTTATGGACGGTGATATTGTTCATAGACATATGATGGACGGAGACGCGGTACTTTTTAACAGACAACCAAGTTTGCACAGAATGTCTATGATGTGTCATATAGTAAAGATTATGAAAAAAGGAGATACCTTCCGTATGAATGTTGGTGATACAAAACCATATAATGCAGATTTTGATGGTGATGAAATGAATATGCACATGCCTCAAAACGTTCTTGCAGAAACTGAGTTGAAACATTTGGCAGCTATTCCATATCAGATGATTAGTCCAGCAGGAAATTCACCAATTATTGGTATTTATCAAGATTCTCTTCTTGGCTCTTATCGTTTCACTAGACCTGAATTAAAATTTACACCAAGAGATGCAATGAATATTCTTATGATGTTTAAACACGTAGACCCTACTAAGTTAAATATAGTAAACGGTAAAATAGCGAATTATGATATTTTATCACAAATTTTACCACCAATGACATTAGTAGGAAAAACTAATTTATTTAAAGATGATGAGGATTATCAAACATCAAGTAATATATTAGAAATACGAGATGGTAAATATATACGTGGACAACTAGAAAAGAAGGTTATTGGTTCTACTACCAAAGGCATTTTACATAGAATATGTAATGATTTTGGAAATATGCAGTCTTCAAACTTTGTTGATGATTTGCAAAATATTATTACAGAATATATGAAATCTAGTTCTTTCAGTGTTGGAATTAGTGATTTGATTGCTGATAAAAAAACTCAAGATAATATTATTCATGCTATTACTACACAAAAGCAGGAAGTACAATCAATTATTGAAAAAGTACATCTCGGTACATTTGAAAATAATACATCTAATACAAATAATACAGAATTTGAGTTAAATATTAATAATGTATTAAATAAGGCTACTGAGCAAGCTGGTAAGATTGGGCGAAATTCATTAAGTAAAAATAATCGTTTCTTGATGATTGTGAATTGCGGTTCAAAGGGTTCTCTCATCAATATATCTCAAATGATTTCTTGTCTTGGTCAAACAAACGTTGATGGAAAACGTATTCCTTATGGTTTTGATAATCGCACATTACCTCATTTTAGTAAGTTTGATGATAGTCCGTCTGCACGTGGCTTTATCGAAAACTCATATATTTCTGGTTTAACCGCCCCTGAATTATTCTTTCATGCTATGGGTGGACGTATAGGTCTAATTGATACTGCTGTAAAAACATCTCAAACTGGGTATATTCAAAGAAGACTCATCAAAGGCTTGGAAGACATTAAAGTTGAATATGATATGACGATTAGAAATAATATGGGAAAAATTATCCAATTTAAATATGGTGATGATAATTTTGACTCTACAAAAACAGAAAACCAGTTTATTCCTCTAGTTGGTATGAGCGTTGAAGATATATATGCTCATTATGATATATTGGGTACAACCGAAATTGTAAATTTATTTACAAAGGGTACTGCTACACGTTTCAGAAAACAAAAGAAAGATATGTCAGCAAAATGCAAAGTGTATATAGATAATATGCTCGAAGCAAGAAATAAGATTGTTGAAAATGTATTCAATTACTCTAATGATAATGGTATTCGTATGCCTGTAGCTTTTCAGAATATAATTGTAAATATTCAAGGGCAATTAAATCTTAATGTAAATTCTTTAGTGGATATAACACCATTAGAAGCATTTGATTTAATAGAAGAATATTTAAATAAACTAAAAAGAAGTAATTTTATTCAACCCAACAAATTATTTGAAATTATGTATTTGTTTTATTTAAATCCTAGAGATTTGATTACTAAAAAACGTTTTCATAGAAAAGGCCTAACCGTATTATTAGAAACCATTATTCTTCGTTATAAACAAGCAGTTGTGCATCCAGGTGAAACAGTAGGAGTAATTGCTGGACAATCCATCGGTGAGCCTACCACGCAATTAACACTAAATACTTTTCATCTTTCTGGTGTAGCATCAAAATCAAATGTAACTCGTGGTGTTCCACGTATTGAAGAAATTTTGCGCTTGACAAAGAATCCAAAAAACCCATCTTTAACAGTGCATTTAAAGTCTATGGATGAAACAAGTCAAGATAAAGCATCACATTATGCAAATATATTGGAACATACAAAATTAGTAGAACTAATTAAAAAAGTACAAATATGTTTTGACCCAGAAGACCAAGAAACAACTATTGAAGATGACCAGTTACTAATGCAACAATATTATGAATTTGAAAAAATTATGGATGATTGTATAGGTGAAGAAATAGATAATACTGTTATCAAATCAAAATGGATTATTCGTATGGAATTTAATCAAGAAATATTGCTAGAAAAAAATATAACTATGGATGATATTCACTTCGCAATTAATAATAGTCATGGAAATGAAATATCTTGTGTATACAATGATTATAACTCAAATAATTTGGTCTTTAGAATTCGTATGAATAGTAGTGTATTAAATAAAAGTAAAAAACAGAAAAATATTCAAGAAACACTTGACCAATCTGATGAAATTTATTTACTTAGAAATTTCCAGGATAGTTTATTAAATAATATTGTTTTGCGAGGAATACCTGGAATTACTAATGTACTACCAAGAAAGTTGCAAAATATGGTAGTGAAAGAGGACGACCGCTATTTGCAGAAAGATGTATATGTATTAGATACAACTGGTTCAAACTTGATGGACGTATTGGCTTTTGATTTTATTGATAATAAAAGAACTTACAGTAATGATATCAAAGAAGTATTTAATGTCCTCGGAATAGAGGCAGCTAGACAAATATTATACAATGAATTTGTTGAAGTCATGGATTTCAGTGATGTATATATTAATTATCATCATTTAAGTGTACTATGTGACCGCATGACAGCAAATCATAACATGGTTGCTATTTTCCGTTCAGGTATTTTAAATGATAACGTGGGACCTATTTCTAAGTCCACATTTGAAGTGCATACGGAAGTATTGCTAGATGCTTCTAGACACGCGAGTCTTGATTATATGCGCGGAGTTTCTGCGAGTGTAATGATGGGCCAAACAGGAAATTATGGAACAGGCATGTTCCAAGTGGTATTAGATACAGACGCGATGAAAGATATTGACGACATTGAAGTTAGTAAAAACAAAGGAGAAGAAGAAATAAATCGTATGTTTACTGGTTTAGAAGACCAAAACGATAGTTGTTCTAAAAACAATATAACTATAAGCAATAGTTTATCCAATATGAAACAAATGGACGTTGGACAAATAGATGATGATTATGATTTGGGAATTTAAATAGATTTATATAAAATACAAAAATTAATAAATATTTGGTATTAATTTTTTTCTACTTATTTACATATTTTATGAAAAATGTCGGTTTGTTTGGTGGTTGTCAATTGACTTATACATATAATTTTTTTTTAAATAACGAAGTATGTTCAAAAAATGACTTTAATATCAAATTTGCGTTGTCATGGTTCGAATATGATAAAGATTACTGGGAATATAAAGGTACTTTAGACTATAATATATTTGATAACTTAGATATTTTAATTATATCTAATAATCCGTTATCGATTGATAATCAAGCTTCGAATAAAAGAATAATAAATTATGTTAAAAATAATAATAAAAACACTATTATTATAAAGACCGTTAGTATTCGTTTTTCAATATTCCCTATAAACTGGAATGGTTATGGTGAAAATAAAAATGATTACGTTAATTGGACAGATTTACATAAAATAGATTATAAAGATAAATTCAAAAAATGTGTAAATACTGTTCGTAAACAAATTAATGAAACACATTTGCACCCATTCATTGCTGATTATATAGAAGAAAATTTTAATAAAGAATATCTATTTTCACACTGTATGCATCCTACAAATGTATTATTCTATCAAATATGGAAATCTTTATTTATATGCTTAAAATTAAATATAGAAGATTATCAATATAATTTTGAAGAAGAATTAGTTTTTAACTGGCTTAATCCATTTACAAAGAAAATGATGAAGGATTTAAATATTCAATTTGATTCATATGTAGATGATGATTTTTATATAAAAAGATATAATGAAAATAAACATTTATTTTTCACTAATGAAGAAGACGATTTATATGATTGAAAAAAGATATAAAAAATTAATAATAATAACTGTGTGCTATGCACATTCCGGATTTAGCTCAGTTGGCAGAGCATTTGACTGTAGTGGTTTATAGTATATCAAAGGGTCACCTGTTCGAATCAGGTATTCCGGATATAATTTATAATAATAAAAATTATTATAAATTTATTTCTTTATGACAAGATTCATTTTGTACTTACGTAAATGTTGTTTAAGGCCAACTATTTTCATATTGTTTTCTAATAATTTTGAACCATCAATTGATGGTTCTATAATAGATATAGATGAATCGAAAGATTGTTCGGTAACACTATTATCAAAATAAATACATAAAAACCTATTTGACTGTAATTCTTCCGAAGTAATTATATAATTCTCTGTTAACTGCATAGATAAATAATTATCAGTCGCATAAAGAACAACTGGAAATTTATTTACATGACATAATAACCAAACATCTATTTGTGAAATAAAATAATTGTCATTTAAAATCATATTAGTAATAGTCAACTGATTTTTTTTAATTTTAACTACATAATCTTTTTTCGATTGCTTTGCAAGTATATTCAAAATTCGCAGTTTAAAATCTTCAGGATTATCTTCATGTAAAATATTATTATAGGCATTAATTAACCTCTGTTTAATTTCTTGTATGTTATATTGAACGTGTTTAAAGTGCGAAAATATATAAGATAAAACATAATAGCCACAAAGTAAATTATTATTTATTATAATTTCTTTGTAAGTATTATCAAATAAATTTCTTAAATTATACTCATTTCTTAAAGGAATAATTTCTTTTATGCACGTTTTTTCCATTTCATTTATATCATATATCTTATCCTGTAATTTTTGGTCTTTTAATTTAATTTGTTTTGTATTATTTTTCATATCTAAAGGATTTGCAATATTATGCGGTATAAAGTTCACATCCTTATTAATATTTTTTACAGGTAAGTTATCAAAATACTCTCCGTGAACATCAGTATGAATTAACAATATTTCACTATTTAACAAATTAAAATCTAAATTCGAAAACTGCAAATATTGACTATTAAATAGATAAGATTGTACTCTATGAAAGCGACATATTTCGTCACTTAATTTTAAATAATACAAAGTTTCATTATTTACGCCGTTTATTAAATTAGTGTCTGGTAAACAAAGTAAATTTTCATTATGTATACACAATCCATGTTCATTTTTTAAAAACAGATTATTCAACTTATATATAGTGTTTAATGTTTCTGGAGTAAAAGAAACAAACTGCACTACGTCTTTAAGTAAATATCTAATTTCTTCCTCTACAAGGATTCTTTTTTTTTCATATACAAATTCTTTGGAATGAGCTAGTTCTTGTAATTTTTTTGTCTTTTCTTGATTTAACAAATCCATTAATTCATCTTTTAATTTATTGCGAAATTGTATGTAAAATTTTGTTTCCAGAGAAATAGTTTTTATACTTTCTTCTCGAATATTATCACCTTTATTACTAATACTTAATGAATTATCAATGGTATAATAATTATTGTATCCGGTTGTTTTAACAGTTTTTAATTCGTCTTGTGCAGTGTCCTGAACTGGCTCATTTATATAAACAAATTGGTTTGTTTCAGTAATTATTCCAACTATAAGACCATCTTCTTCTAATTTTACAATTGGTTTACTTAATAATTTTCCATCTGTTTTAGTTGAAATCACTTGCAACATATTAACGGTTCTTTGATAAGATAGCCATTTGACAGAATCTATAAAGATATGGTCTATATTTATCATGTTTGATGGACGTGTTGGTAAATATAACTTTTTATTACTTGTCTGGCTTGCTGATACCATTAGTGCTATTGTTTGACCTCTGAAATTTAATACCTGCTCATGAACAATAATATTATATTCTTCGCAAATGTCTTTTACCTTTTGAGCTGATAAATTATTTTTATAGGTATATACTGTAGGTTTATCTTTTGGTTTACAATACTTTGATAAAGAAGACTCTATCATACCCATTATACTTGTTAAATTCGTAGGTGTATTTTCATTATAAAAAATCTTAATAGCATTAACTTTATTAGAGGCTTGTTCATTCCTAGTATTACCATATATATAAATAGGTTCATAATATTCTCCGTGTTTAATCAATAACGCAGTCCCCTTGTTTTTATCAAAGTAAGAACTTAAATATGAATTTGTAGGACAAATAAGAGATACATTATCTCGTAAATCATTATTTTCTATTTCCATGATAGCTAAATTTAAACCTTTTGGAAATAAACCAACTTCTTTTGAACAAACAATATCCCATAATAATGAATGGTCAATAAAAGAATCCTCATTTTTTAAGAAAGATAAGAATGATTCATATGATGCAATTGTAAATTTTAAAAAAGTATTTTGAGATGAATTATTTAAATCGATTGAATTATAAAATTTGGTATTTTGATAATATTCTGTATTTAAATCTGAATTATTTATTTTTTTTGGTTGAAACATAGAAACTAGATTACCGTTATGTACTTTTAAATAATGGTCTAATGTTAACTTATTACTTATAATTTCTATCATCTCACCAATTGTAGGAACCGCCATATCATTATGATAAGTATAAATATCGGCAATACACGCAACAAACGACCTTTTTAATGATTTTTCAACACCATACCTTAATATTGGAGACTCATTCTTTTTTATATAACTTGAATTGTTAGTTTCTGTAGATGTACTATTGTCTGTTCGTAGGAATAACTCAATTGATAACGGTAAAAACCCCCATCTGTGTTCAGGTAGTGGAACTCGCTCAATACTTAATACATTTTTATATGTATGTTCCGAACGGACTTTTTCGGTTTTCTCGCCAGAGAGTAGTTCTTCATTACCATAACTTATGTCATCCTCTTTAATATTTAGTTCTTGTCTTCTGGTATTTTGTTTCGCACTAAATGGATTTCTAAAACAACATGGTATACCAATATTTTCAGAGGATTTAGATTTATCTAAAAATCCAGGATTATAATGTAAGTAATTTCCTTCGGCGTCTTTATGTTGACGGTCATCTGTGAATTCATATATGTAATGACCTTCAGGAATCTTAGTTTTAAGTTTATTTGGAATAATTTTCCCACCACATTCTCCATTCTTCACTTGTTCTTCTGTCATTGGTTTATTTGTATTTAGACACCAATATCTAGGACACATGTACCAGTAAGGTTTTTCTGGGTCTGTTCCATATCTAATTGAAATCCCGTAAGCTGATTTTGCGATTGGGTCATTATCTATGGCTTCCTTTTCTTCGTTGGTTAATATTACGGGCTGACGATTAGATTGAGATGGACAAATCTTAGCATACATACCTTCTGATTCTTTTTTAAAAAGTGTAGGTTCATATTTTTTTAATTTATTATAAAAGAACGTACCGCTTGAGTTCTTACGTTCTCCTCCTTTTGTAAAAAAATTAATATCATCATCTTCACTATCTTCGTCTTCGTCTTCTTCCTTTTCTACATTTGCAATTTCATTGTTATCTTCGTTATCGTTTTCTATTTCACTTCCATAATCTTGTTCCTCTTTTTCTTCCTCTTCCTCCTGTTCTTCATCTTCTTCGGTAAAAAATATACCATCATCATCTTCTTCCTCTTCCTTTTCTTTCTTATTTTGGATTATACCTGTAATATTTCTTTTATATGCAAAATCATTAATATTTTCTGAAATAATTAAATTATCTCCTTGTTCGTCTATTTTACTCTTTTGAGGTTCTCTTTTTAACAAATCCAATTTAGATTTAGAAATACCAGTTTCTTCTTTATAAATAGTCATTTTCAAAAAAGAAGAAATATAATTTTCAATTAAATCGATGTATCCAAATGAATCTATATCATTAATTTTTATTTTTATTTTTTTTTCCACATCATCGTAAGAATACAAAGAATCAAATCCTGGATTATCAACAACATCTATTTCTTTATTTACATAGTTTCCATGAATCATAGTAAACTCATTTAAATATTTTATTAAATACTCATTTGCTTTACTTGGTAAAATATCAAAATTTGTAGACACTAAGTTGATTATTGCCATATCATTCATATTTTGTTTATATAATTTATTTATCAAAGCATTAATGCTATCCATTTCTTTAAAATTATTTACTCTTCTATAACGCATTTTTACATTATTGTTATTTAGTTCAGTAATAGTAAATAAATTGGTAAGTAAATAAAATTCTTTATCTTGCACATTTTTTAAAGATGGTAGTTCGATAACATAATCTAGACCACTTACTTCAATTGAAGGATTTTGTAAATTATCGATGGAACGTAGATGCATTTGTTTTTGTAAATATATATTAATACTCTTGATGATATCATTTAAAGTGGTAGTTACTAATTCAATAACCTTTTTTTTTGAAATTGGCATATCAAAAGTTGCATCAATATGAATACTTCCATTTTTTTCAACAGTACATACGAAGTAATGATTTATTTGATTGATTTCTTTATTCAAAATATACATAATATAAGAACGTAACCCAGTAATCTTTTTTGAAAAATTTGTTATTTGTTGTCTTGTTAGATATGGTATTTTTTTACCATTTTCTGCATAACCAATACTATATAATCGGTATAAGTCTTCTTTTTTGAATCCAGATTTATATTTAATCATTGGTTTATCCTTGCTAGTAAAAGTTTGTTTGAATATATTTTCCAAAGGTATAATTGTTTGTTTTTCTGGGTGTAATGTTAGATTTATTTTTGTTATTCCTTTATTCTCATATTGAATAGAAAAATCTTTTTCAGAAACTTCATATAACAAGTTAATTCGTTCATCAGAAACATTTTCAAACATACTTTTTGTATTTTCTATTAGACTTTCTTTTTTAGTTTCTAATTCTTCAATATTTGATACTTCTTTTGTTATTAATTGTGGATAATAATATTGTAGTGATTTAATAGAAGAAAGGTCGTTATTTTGAGCAAATTTCAAAACATTCTCTGCACAGCATACATAAATCGTATCTTTAAATAAACTAGGATAATTTAATAATAAACTGTTTTCAAATGTAAGTAATGGGTTCTCAATATTCATTTTATAAGTTTCGTCCAAAGAAGATAAATTATCATATGGATTTGAACTAAACATAAAATCTTGATATTTATCAAACTTATGGCCAATGGGGAAAGAGAGAACGAGATTTTTTTTATCTAGCTGAAGAGATTCTTCAATTTCTTTATATGAATAGTATTCTTTGTTCAAACCTACTAAAGTTTCCAAATTATTTATTTTATCAAAATTCATCAATAATTGCCCTAACTTTTGTTTAGAAATCCCTTTATTTTTTGTTTCTAGAGATGAATAAATAACCGGCAAATTTACATTTGTCTCGGTTTTTCCAAATAAATAAAGTTCTTCATAAGAAATAGAGTTAAATCCGAGTTCCTTTATAATTTGACGTTTTATAGTTCGAATATTGTCATCAAGATGTAATTTTATTTTACTTGTAGTAATTGGTAATGAATATTTTTCTAAATCCAATTTTTCATGTTCATCAAATATAGAATCATCAGGTAAAATAAACTCTTCATTGCTATTAAATATTATCAACTTGTTCGGTATCCCTTTATCGTCTAAAACTATTACTTTGTATAAAGGTAAAATGAAATTATTTGTTTCACTCATTGAAATTGTATTATACATTATATAACTATTTTGTATTTATGATTATTTTCTAGAATAAATTATTTAAAAATAAATACTATGAAAATATATACATGCAAAATATCTACGATTCGTTTGTAAATTTTTGTTATGCTATTTTTGGAAAAAGTGAAAAGATACATAAAAGTGATGTAGACGAAGAAACATCCCTAAAAGAACCTACTGAACATTTAGAAGATGGTAGTTTAAACAGTTTAGAAAGTCAAATAAGTAGAGAAGATTTACAAGAAAAACAAAGTAAACTAGAAGAAGAGCGTTTTTTGTTAGATCAACAAATAAAAAAAGACCAAGAAGCCAAGGCCGCAGAGGAAGAACGTCTTCGTTTGGAGCAAGAAGCTAAGGAGGCTAAGGAAGCAGAGGAGGAACGTCTTCGTTTGGAGCAAGAAGCTAAG
>MDTG01341234.1_pt1 | contig 57224 bp, 57 predicted proteins | sample 811421 | NCBI WGS metagenome assembly MDTG01 (sample SAMN05326645, study PRJNA326480) | marine metagenome | isolation source: seawater | place: Pacific Ocean: South East | collected 2011
AAAGAGGATGCAAAAGCTCCTGCTGCAGAAACACCAAAAGAAGAAGTTAAAGAAGAAAAGAAAGAGGATGCAAAAGCTCCTACGGAGGATAAAACAAAATAAATTTTGATACTTTTTAATAATGAATGTTGAGATAGGTAAAATTATTGGAGTTGTAGGAATAAAAGGTCATTTAAAAATGGCGACTTCTTTATCAAACAGACAGAACATAAATAAAATGAACTCAGTTTTTTTTGAAGAAGAAAAAAATTTAGTCAAATTAAATTTTATTAGAGAGCATAAAGGAAACGTTATAATTAGTCTAAAACATATAAAAAGTAGGAATGAGGCTGAATCTTTAATTGGAAAAAAACTTTTTATTAAAAGAGAGAGTTTACCGACACTTAAAGAAGGGGAATATTATGTATCGGATTTAATTGGTTTTGAGGTAATAAATAATATAGGAAACAAAATAGGAATAGTAAAAGATATAAAAAATTTTGGAGCTGGAAATCTTTTCGAAATAAATCAAAAAAATAACAAAACATTCTTTCTTCCTTTTAATCAAGACAACATAAAGAAAATTGATCAACCTAAAAGAAAAATTATTGCTAATCCAATAAAAGGAATTGTAAATGACTAATATTTGGAGTGCAAAGATTTTGACATCAATACCAGAAACTTTTCCAGGTCCCCTAAATCATTCAATAATTGGAAATGCTTTGAAGAAAAAAATTTGGGATTGTGAAACTTTTAATCTTAAATATTTTTCTACAGACAAACATCATACAATTGATGATACACCCTATGGTGGTGGTCCAGGTATGATAATAAAGCCAGATATAGTAGAAAAAGCTGTAAATAAAGCTATGGAAAATATGGAAAAAAATTTACCTTTAGTATATATGACACCAGCCGGTGAGCCTCTTTCACAAAAAAAACTAGAAATATTTTCTAAAGGTCCTGGAATAATAATTCTTTGTGGGAGATTTGAGGGAGTAGATGAAAGAGTGCTCGATGCTTATAATTTTGAGAGAATAAGTGTTGGTGATTATATCCTTGCAGGAGGTGAAATAGCAGCAATGAATTTGATAGAAGGCTGTGTAAGACTTTTACCTGGTGTAGTTGGAAAGATGGAAAGTTTGCAAAATGAGAGTTTTAACAGTGACTTACTTGAATATCCTCAATATACTAAACCAAAGATTTGGTTTGATGAAAAGCATAAAAAATCATATGAAGTTCCAGACATTCTTTTATCTGGGAATCATCAAAAGATTAGTGAATGGAGAAAAAAACAGTCTATAATAAAAACAAAAAAATATAGACCTGAATTATTATAAAGAGCAAAGCAATGAAAAATATACTAGATAATTTTGAAAAAGAACAAATAAAAAAACTAACATCTAAAAAAAGTATACCCAATTTTAGAGTAGGAGATACAGTAAAAATAAACATCAAAGTAACAGAAGGAGAGAGATCTAGAATTCAATCTTTTGAGGGAGTGTGTATTGCTAAAAAAAATGCAGGACTTAATTCTTCTCTTACTGTTAGAAAAATTTCTTATGGCGAAGGTATTGAGAGGGTTTTTCCTTTTTTTAGTCCTGCAGTAGATTCTATTCAAATAATAAAACAAGGCGACGTTAGGAGGGGTAAGTTATATTATTTAAGAGAACGGTCTGGTAAGAACACTCGTATAGCAGATAAAAAAAGAGGTGATGAACAAGATTTATATGAATTATCAGAAAATATAGAACAAAAAGATGAAAGCAAAGTTGAAAACGAAGACAGCAAAAAGGATACAAAGGATCAAGATGTTTCTGAAGAAATAAAAAAAACTGAAGAAACTAAAACTGATGAATCTAAAGTTGAGGTAGAAAAACCTAACAATGAGTCAAAACCATAAAAAACTAACTCTGTTTGATAAAATTTGGAATAATCACCTTGTTCACAGACAAGAAGATGACACTAGCTTAATATATATAGACAGGCACTTAGTACATGAAGTAACTAGCCCTCAAGCTTTTGATGGGTTAAGAAATAATAATTTAAAAGTAAGAAGACCAAGTTCTACATTTGCTGTTGCTGATCACAATGTTCCAACTACTGACCGATCAAAAGGTATACAGAATGAAGAAAGTAGGATTCAAGTTGAAACTTTAGAAAAAAATTGTAAGGATTTTGGTGTAACCTTATTTCCACTTTTGGATGTCCGACAGGGTATAGTGCATATTATTGGCCCTGAACAAGGAATTACTCAACCTGGTATGACAATTGTTTGCGGTGATAGCCATACAGCAACTCATGGAGCATTCGGTGCTCTCGCTTTTGGTATAGGGACAAGTGAAGTTGAACATGTTCTTGCAACACAAACACTAATTCAAAAACCAGCTAAAAATATGCGAATAAATATAGAAGGAACTTTACTAAAAGGAGTTTCAGCTAAAGATATAATCCTTCATATAATTGGAAAAATAGGTACTGCAGGGGGGACGGGGCATGTAATAGAATATTCAGGAAAAGCTATAAGAGAATTAAGTATGGAAGGTAGAATGACAATTTGCAATATGAGTATTGAAGCAGGTGCTAGAGCAGGTCTGATTGAGCCAGACGAAAAAACATTCAACTATATTAAAAATAAACCCTATGCACCAAAAGGTGAAAATTGGGAAAAAGCTATTAAATTTTGGCAATCACTTCCTTCAGATGAAGGTGCCTTATATGATAAAGAAATAAATATTAAGGCTAGTGAAATTTTACCTCAAGTAACATGGGGCACTAGTCCGCAAGATGTTATTCCCATTAATGGATTAATCCCTGATCCAAATACAATTAAAGATCAAAATAAACGAAAATCAATTGAAAGATCTTTATCTTATATGGGTTTAGAGGCAAATCAACCTATCAATACTATAAAAATTGATAGAGTATTTATAGGGTCGTGTACTAATGGAAGGATAGAGGATTTAAGAGAAGTTGCAAATTTAGTTAAAGGAAAAAAAGTTAGCAATACAGTAGATGCAATGATAGTTCCAGGATCTGGTTTAGTCAAAGAACAAGCTGAAAAAGAAGGACTAGATAAAATTTTAATTGAGGCTGGATTTGATTGGAGAGAGCCTGGGTGTTCTATGTGTTTAGCAATGAATCCTGATCAATTAAAACCTAAAGAAAGATGTGCATCTACATCAAATAGAAATTTTGAAGGAAGGCAAGGAAGAGAGGGAAGAACTCATCTTGTAAGCCCAGCAATTGCAGCAGCTTCGGCAATAAATGGAAAAATTTCTTCTGTTGAGGAAATAATAAAATAATGGAGAGATTTTCAGAAATTTTAAGCATAGCAGCTCCATTACCAATGATTAATGTAGATACAGATATGATAATTCCTAAACAATTTTTAAAAACAATAAAACGATCAGGTTTAGGAAAACATTTATTTCATGAATTAAGATTTGATTTACAAGGTAATATAAAAAATGATTTTGTTCTTAATTGGAGTGATTTCAAGTCTGCAAAAATATTAGTCGCTGGAGACAATTTCGGTTGTGGATCAAGCAGAGAGCACGCTCCTTGGGCCTTATTAGATTTTGGCTTCAAATGTATAATTTCAACTAGTTTTGCAGATATATTTTATAATAATTGTTTTAAGAATGGCATTCTCCCAATCAAATTAGATAAAGAATCTGTTGCTTTATTAAATGAATTTGCAGATGAAAAAACAAAATTTAAAATTAATTTAGAAAATCAAAAAATAGAAATCCAAGAAAAAAATAAAGTATTTAGTTTTGAAATCGATCAATTTAGAAAAAAATGTCTTATTGAAGGATTAGATGATATTGGCCTAACTTTACAGAAAGTGAAAAGTATAGATGATTATGAGGAGAAGCTTCACAAAAATCATCCATGGATAATATAAATAATTTAAGATGATTAAAAATAAAAAACTTTTAATACTCCCAGGAGATGGAATAGGAAAAGAAGTTATTGCACCCGTTCTAGATATAATTGATTGGATGGCAAAATATAAATCAATATCTTTTGATATATCAGAAAGATTGGTTGGGGGTGAAGCTTATGATGCGGAAGGTGACTCAATAAGTGATAAAACTCTTGATGAAGCTATAAATTCAGATGCTGTATTATTTGGTGCTGTAGGTGGGCCAAAATGGGATAATGTCGAAAGAGAAAAAAGACCAGAAGCTGCATTATTAAAACTTAGGAAAGAATTAGATTTATTTGCAAACTTAAGACCCGCAATTGTTTTTGATGCTTTAGTTAATGCCTCCTCTTTAAAAAAAGAACTAATTTTAGGTCTTGATATTTTAATATTAAGAGAATTGACAAGTGGTGTATATTTTGGAAAACCCAGAGGCATCGAGTCAATAAATGAAAACGAAGAAAAAGCAGTGGATACACAGTCATACACAACGAGTGAAGTTCAGAGAATAGCAAGAGTTGCTTTTGATTTAGCAAAAAAGAGATCAAACAAAGTTACTTCAGTAGAAAAAGCGAATGTTATGGAAACCGGAATGTTCTGGAGAAAAATTGTTAATGAAATTCATGAATCAGAATATAACGATGTAAACCTCAGTCATATGTACGCAGATAACTGCGCTATGCAATTGATACGTGAGCCTAAACAGTTTGACTTGATCGTTACTGATAATCTTTTTGGAGATATTTTAAGTGATTGTGCAGCAATGTTAACCGGATCATTAGGAATGTTGCCATCTGCATCAATTAGTAACATTGATTCAACTGGAAAAAGATTGGGAATGTATGAACCTGTTCATGGAAGTGCACCGGATATTGCAGGTCAAAATAAAGCCAATCCTTTGGCAATGATTATGAGTTTTGCAATGATGCTTAAATATAGTTTTGATATGGATGATGAAAGTAAGTTAATTGAAAAATCAGTACAGAAAGTATTGGCAAATGGCCTTAGAACACTTGATATTTCTCAAAAAGGAATGCAAATTGTTTCAACTGATGAAATGGGTAAAGCGATAATTGAACAATTGAATGTTTTAATGGGTAATTAATGGACAAAAAATACAATGTTGCAGTTGTTGGAGCTACTGGAAATGTAGGAAGAGAAATTCTTCAAATACTTGAAGAAAGAGATTTTCCAATTGAAAACTTATATTGTTTAGCATCTGAAAAATCAAAAGGTAAAAAATTAGAATTTAAACAACAAGAAATAATTGTTGAAAGTTTAGATGATTTTGATTTTACTAAAGCACACATTGGACTTTTTTCTCCCGGATCTGAAGTGTCTTCTAAGTTTGCACCAATCGCATCAAGCAAAGGATGTATAGTAATTGACAACACTTCATATTTTAGAATGCAAAAAGATATTCCACTAATAGTTCCAGAAGTTAATGGTAAAGAATTAGAAAATTTTTTTAATGCAGAAAACAAAAATAAAATTATTTCCAACCCAAATTGTTCAACCATACAAATGGTTGTTGCATTAAGACCTTTACATAATTTATCAAAGATAAAACGTGTAGTAGTGTCGACTTATCAATCTGTATCGGGTAAGGGCAAGTCAGCAATGGATGAGTTATTTGAACAGACAAAGGGCATATATGCAAACAAACCTATAGAAAAAAATAATTTTACAAAACAAATTGCATTTAATGTAATTCCTCACTGCGATGATTTTTTAGATAATGGAAATACAAAAGAAGAGCAAAAAATGATAGATGAAACTAAAAAGATCATAGATGATAAAATCGAGATTTCAGCGACTTGTGTAAGAGTTCCAGTTTTTATTGGACATTCTGAATCAGTAAATATTGAATTTGAATCGTCCGTTTCCATTCAACAGGTTAAAGAAGCGCTGGAAAATTTTCCAGGTATCTCAGTAATAGATTACCGTAAAGATGAGGGATATGTAACACCAGTTGAAATTGCTGGAGATGATAAAGTTTATGTTAGTAGAATAAGAGTAGATGAATCAAAAAATAATAGCCTAAATATGTGGATAGTTTCAGATAATTTAAGAAAAGGCGCAGCACTTAATACTATTCAAATTGCCGAAACTATTATTGAAAAAAATTTAATTTAAATTGGCGCGCCTGAAAGGATTTGAACCCTTAACCCCCAGATCCGAAGTCTGGTGCTCTATCCAGTTGAGCTACAGGCGCAATAAATAATTATATCAATTCACAAAAATAATTTATAGATACTATAATATTTACTTAGGAATAATATTGTTTTTTAAATTTTTTTTATCACAATCAAATTTTTTATTTTTTGGTCTATTTACTGCTTTTTTTGCTAGTTATGGTCAAACTTTTTTTATTTCTTTATTTAACTTTCAAATTAGAGAATCTATTAATTTAACCAATGCAGAATTTGGATTAATATATTCTTTAGCGACCATAATTAGTTCAATAGTATTGATATGGTATGGTAAATTAATTGATAAAATTGATTTACGAATTTTTACATTCTTTAGTTCTTTCGGTTTAGCAGTTTCATGTATTGCTATGTTTTATTTAGATTATGCACCTTATTTAATTATTTTTATATTATTTGGTCTGAGATTTTTTGGTCAAGGAGGATTAGGTCATGCAAGTCAAACAAGTATGGCGAGATATTATGGGAAAAACAGAGGTAAGGCTTTATCATTTGGAAGTTTTGGTCAACCAATCGGAGAAATGTTGCTTCCAATATTAGTTGTGCTTTTATTAACTTTAGTCGGTTGGCAATTAACATGGTTGTTTGCAGGCTTAAGTATTTTGGTTATCTTTATTCCTTTATATCTATTTTTATTAAAAGATCATAGGGAACGACATAAAAAGTTTTTAGAATCTCAAAAGAAAAAGAATGATGAAAAAATTTTTGATCGAAGGGATTTATTTAAAGATTTCAAATTTTATATTTATTTACCTTCATATCTGATGCCTCCATTCATAGTTACAGGTTTGCTTTTTTATCAAGTTCATATTGCAAATGAGAAGTCTTGGAGCCTTGAGTTGTTAGCATTAAGTTATGTTTTTTATGGTTTGTTAAGTGTAGTTGGTTTAATTATAGGAGGTCCTATAGTTGATAAATTTAAAACTAGAAATCTTATACCAATATCTTTACTTCCGATGCTTCTTGGTATTTTTTTATTATTAATTAGTGATAATCCTATTATTATTATTTTATATATGAGTTTGATGTCATTATCTTGTGGTTTAGCTATACCTTTCATGGGATCATTATGGGCAGAGCTTTATGGTGTATTAAATCTTGGTTCTATAAGAGCCATGTTGCATGCAATAGGAGTTTTTTCCACTGCACTTTCCCCTTATTTATTTGGTGTTTTTATAGATCTTAATATGGGTATTAATTTTATTTTTATTTTTTGTTTAATATTAATATCCCTATCAACAATATTAACTTATATATTCAGAAATTATTAAGATTGTTATGAATTTTGATTATATTATTATTGGCGCAGGTTCAGCAGGTTGCGTTCTCGCGAATCGTCTTTCTGCAAATTCAAATAATACTGTTGCGGTGTTTGAAGCAGGAAGATCAAGTGATATTTGGAAAGTAAAGATGCCACTTGCAATTTTATATACAATGCATGATCCAAAATATAATTACAAGTATTATTCGCATCCTGAACCCCACCTTCATAATAGAAGATTATTTTGTCCAAGAGGTAAAATGATAGGTGGCTGTTCTGCTCATAATGGAATGGTGTATGTACGGGGAAACCCAAATGATTATGAGCGGTGGGCTTCTTTTGGCCTTAATGAATGGTCTTATGAAAAAGTTTTACCTTACTTTAAAAAAATTGAAACTTGGTCTGGAGGTAAAAATAAATTTCGAGGAACAAATGGTATTCTACCGGTTAACCAGTCAAAAAATAATAATCCATTATTTAAAGCATTTATAAATTCAGCTGGAGAAGCTGGTTATAATATAAATACAGATATGAATGGTGAAGAACAAGAGGGATTTGGAATGTACGATGTTACAATTCATAATGGAGAGAGGGCTAGTGTATCAAAATATTATTTGAATTCAGTTAAAACAAGGAAGAATTTAAAAATATTTAGCAACTCTTTTGTAGAAAAAATTATTTTTGAGGGAAAAAGAGCTATTGGCATAGAAGTAAAAATAAAAAATAAGTTGGTAAAAATATTTGCAAATAAAGAAATTATATTAAGTGGAGGTTCTATAAACTCCCCGCAACTACTTATGGTTTCTGGTGTGGGCCCCCCAAGTCATTTAAAAGAAAAAGGTATTACAGTTGTTCACGGACTAGATGGGGTAGGAAAAAATCTTCAAGATCATCTTGAAACTTATATTCAACAAGAATGTAGAACTCCTGATACTCTCTATAAATATGTGAATAAAATAAATATGTTAAGAATTGGAATACAATGGTTTTTATCAAGAAGTGGTCCATGCTCTTACTCGTTTTTGGAAGCAGGAGGTTTTTGCAAGTCTTCACCAGATAGAGAATATCCTAATATTCAGTTTCATTTTTTTCCTGCCTTTGTAATAGATCACGGTTTAATTGATCCAGATAGACACGGATATCAATTACACGCTAGTCCAAACCATCCTAAAAGTCGAGGAGAGGTGACTCTAGTTAGCTCAAATCCATATGATTATCCAAAAATTCAATTTAATTATTTAGAACATGAGGATGATTTAAAACAAACCATTGAGTCCATTCATGTAGCAAGGAAAATTTTAAGTCAAAATTCACTAAAATCATTTGCTGGAGAAGAAATTGGCCCTGGAAAAGAAGTTCAAAATGATGAATTATTAGAAGAATATATTAGATCTAAATCAGAAACAGCCTATCATCCCTCATGTACTTTAAAAATGGGAGAAGATAAGATGGCAGTTGTGGATCAAAAATTAAGAATCCATGGTTTAGATCATATAAGGGTTGTCGATGCTTCAGTTATGCCAGAAATTACAAGTGGAAATTTAAATGCACCAACAATAATGATTGCAGAAAAAGCATCAGAAATTATTAATAATGAATCACAATAGTAACAAAAATTTAAAAGTTAAATTTTCATGGGCATTTTATGATTGGGCAAATAGTGCTTGGGGCACTGTTATAACAACATTCATATTTGCTACTTATTTTACTGAAGTTTTATCTGTTAATACCGAAGTAGGTACTATTTATTGGGGCAATGCAATAGCCATATCAGGTTTATGTATAGCAATACTTAGTCCCATAATTGGTTCTTTTGTTGATAGATCACAAAATATAAAAAAATTACTAATTTTTTTAACACTAATATATTCTTTATGCGCATTCTTGTTATGGTTTGCTGATCCAAAAAATGACAAAATTTTTTTAATACTTTTATTAGTAGTTATTGGACAGGTAACGAGTGAATTAGCATTTACTTTATACAATGCAATTATAAAAATTATTTCTGACAAAAAACAATATGGAAAGACATCTGGACTGTCTTGGGGTTTAGGTTACTTTGGCGGTTTATCAATTTTAATTTTAATTCTTGTTTTATTTGTTCAAAGTGAAGATCCTATTCTGGGTTTAGATAAAGATAACTACGAACATATAAGAATTTGTGGACCAATCGTGGGTTGTTGGATTATACTTTTTTCTTTACCATTATTTATTTATTTTAAGGATACTAACAATAAATCAGTCAATTTTTTTGATGCATTAAAAAGTAGTCTTACTCAAATATTTTCAACAATAAAAGAAATTAAAAAGTATATAAATTTAGCAAAATTTCTAATTGCAAGAATGTTTTACATTGATGGAATTAACACTGTTTTTGCATTTGGAGGAATTTACGCGGCTGGAACATTTGGAATGCCGTTTAATCAAGTGATTTTATTTGGAATTGGAACAAATATAGCCGCAGGTGTAGGTGCTATCATTTTTTCATTTTTTGAAGATTTTTTTGGTTCAAAAAAAATCATAATATTTTCCCTCATAGCTATGACTATTTTTGGATTAAGTATTTTAATTGTTGATGAAAAAAATACATTCATTATTTTAGGAATATCCCTGAGTTTATTTTTTGGACCAATACAATCAGCAAGCAGGGTCTATTTTGCAAAAAACACACCGGATGAAAAAAAAGCTGAATTTTTTGGATTTTATTCTTTATCAGGTAAGGTCACGGCATTTTTAGGACCTTGGTTATTTGCAGTATTGACTTCCATTTATTCTTCCCAAAGAGCAGGGATGTCCAGCGTCATCGTTTTTCTTTTAATAGGTTTAGTGTTGATGTTTTTTGTTAAAAAAGACAAATAAAAAAGCTAGGAAAAGCTTAAAAAGTTTTAAATTTAACATCCGGCGGAGATGTTGAAATAATTAAAATAAATAGACATTCCTCCCAGAACAACTATTTTAACCCTTTAAGCCAACTTATCCACTGCACGTAACAAATGGATAATTCCTAGCTGAAATACCTTTATATAAAGATACTCTTTATTTGAACCTTTTTTTCCTTAAGTTTCAAGAAAAAATTCAGTTTTAATTATAATATTTTGTATAAAATTAGATATTTAACTCAACTAAAGTACTTTTCATGCTTAATTTTCTATTTAATCCACTAGGTTATCCACAATTCTTGATTTTTTAATAAATATATATCATTAATGAATTATCAATTCTTTTTAACAAAAGCAAAAATTTAAAAATTTAATGGATAAAAATAAAATTAGACCTTTATCACCTCATTTAACTATTCATAAAAAAATTCCTTCAGCGATTTTTTCAATAACACATCGAATAACTGGTTTTGGACTTTATTTAGGAACAATAATTATTGTAATTTTTTTATTTTATTTTGGTTTAGATGAAAATAATTTTTTATTAATTAAAATATTAAACAACATACTAATAATTCAGATCTTCTTTTTTTTATGGTTTTTTTCTATACTTTATCATTTAATTAATGGGCTAAGATATTTAATTTGGTCAACTGGATACTTTATAAATTTAAAATTTATAAATATATCTGGCTACTTGGTTATAGTTTTTTCTTTATTGCTAACTATATTAATATTAGTGAAATACTAAATATCATGACAAGTGGAAAATTTCATTGGTTAGCGCAAAGAATAACTGCGGTCTTGTTATTACCTTTAACAATATGGTTTTTGTATTATTTTAAAAAAATAATTGATTATGATTTAAATCAGATTTCAAATTTTTTTAATTCTTACGCTAATTTATTAATACTTTTATCTTCACTATTACTTATGATTTATCATGGAAAGCTAGGAATGAATACTATAATTGAAGATTACATTTCGGAAAAAGATTTAAGAAAAAAAATATTATTTGCTAATGAATATCTTTCATACATTCTTATGTTTACTTCTATTGTATCAATCATTTTATTGTATTTTTAAAAATTATGACTCATACTTATAATATAGTTGATCATTATTACGATGTTATTGTTGTAGGCGCAGGGGGCTCTGGTTTAAGAGCAGCAATTGGCTTAGCAGAAAAAGGTTTAAATACAGCTTGTATCTCAAAAGTATTTCCAACCCGAAGCCATACAGTGGCTGCGCAAGGAGGTATCGGTGCGGCTTTGGGTAATATGGGAGAAGATAGTTGGAAATGGCATATGTTTGATACAGTCAAAGGATCAGATTGGCTTGGGGATCAGGATGCAATTGAATATTTATGCTCAAATGCAAAAAAAGCAGTTATTGAATTAGAAAAATACGGAATGCCATTTAGTAGAACTGATGATGGAAAAATTTATCAAAGACCTTTTGGAGGCCATTTGACCAAAAACGGTGAGGGTCCACCAGCCAGAAGAGCTTGCGCTGCAGCAGACAAAACAGGCCATGCGTTGTTGCATACCCTATATCAACAATCTTTAAAACGTAAGGTAAAGTTCTTCATAGAATTTTTTGTAATAGATCTGTTATTTGATGAAGATAATTCTTGTAAGGGTTTAATAGCTTGGAATCTTGAGGATGGGACTATACATAGATTTCATTCCCATCAGACGATATTAGCAACTGGAGGTCATGGAAGAACTTATTTATCTTCTACTAGTGCACATATCTGCACTGGTGATGGTAACGCTATGGCTTTGAGAGGAGGCTTGCCACTTTCAGATATGGAATTTATTCAATTCCATCCAACTGGCATTTATGGAGTTGGTGTTTTAATTACAGAAGGTGCTCGAGGAGAAGGGGGTTATCTTACAAACTCAAAGGGAGAAAAATTCATGGAACATTATGCTCCTAATGCAAAAGATTTAGCATCCCGAGATGTAGTAAGTAGAGCCATAACAATGGAAGTTAATGCAGGTAGAGGTTGTGGTAAGGATAAAGATCACGCTTTATTGCATTTAGAACACTTAGATAAAAATTTATTGAAAAAAAGACTTCCTGGAGTTTTAGAAAATGTTGAATCTTTTTTAAACATAGATGCAACTAAAGAGCCAATTCCTATCATTCCTACAGTACATTATAATATGGGAGGAATTCCTACAAATTATAAAACTGAAGTTATAAGTCATATTGATGGTGATACGGAAAATATTTGTAATGGCCTGATGGCTATAGGTGAAGCAGCTTGTGTTTCTATTCATGGAGCAAATAGACTGGGAACAAATTCATTAATCGATTTATTAGTTTTTGGAGAGACAGCAAGTGAAACTGCTTATAATAAAATTAAAAACAATCATAAGCATAAAAAATTACCTAATATAGTAACAGACAAAATAATGGAAAGATTTGATTCTATCAGATTCTCAAAAGGAAATTTTAAAGCTGGAGAGATCAGGGTTGAAATGCAAAAAATCATGCAGAAAAACTGTGCAGTTTTTCGAAATCATGAATTAATTTCTAAAGGAATTGAAAAAATGAATGGAGTAGAAGACTCTTTTAAAAAACTGAATATAACAGATGAATCTCTAATTTTTAATACTGATTTAGTAGAAGCTTTAGAGCTGGATAATTTAATAATCCAATCTAAAGCAACTTTACATTCCGCGCTAAATAGAAAAGAAAGTAGAGGCGCACATGCCAGAGAAGATTATATTGAAAGAGATGACAAAAATTGGCTAGCTCATTCTTTGATATGGATTAATAGAAATGGTAATGTTAAAATGGAAAAAAAACAAGTTCATATGAATACACTTACAAATGCAATAAAGAGTATCCCACCAAAGATAAGGGTATATTAGCAATGGTTGAATTAAGTCTGCCCCAGAATTCCAAAGTTGTTAAAGGAAAACATTACAAAGCAGAAAACAATAATAATATAAAATTGATGCATGTATACAGATGGGATCCAGACAAAAATGATAATCCAAGGATAGATACATATGAGTTAGAAATTAACTCTTGTGGACCAAAGGTGCTAGATGCATTGATAAAAATAAAAAATGAAATTGATACTACCCTAACATTTAGAAGATCATGCAGAGAAGGGGTTTGTGGATCTTGTGCAATGAATATTAATGGAATAAATACGCTAGCTTGCTTAAAACCCATTAATGAAATTAAAAAAGATATTTGGGTTTATCCATTACCTCATATGAAAATAATTAAAGATTTAGTTCCTGATCTAAGTGAAGCATATAAACAATTCGAGTCAATTAAACCGTGGCTTCAATTGGATGAAGAAAAACATCAAAAAAACAATAATGTTGAACAAATACAATCAAAAGAAGAAAGAGCAAAATTAGATGAATCTTGGGAATGTGTTATGTGTTTTTGTTGTACGACGTCGTGCCCTAGTTATTGGTGGAATGGGGATCAATATTTGGGCCCTGCAACTTTGTTACAAGCATCAAGATGGATAAATGATTCAAGAGATAAAAAGCGTGAAGATAGATTAATGAGTCTTGAAGATTCATTTAAACTATATAGGTGTCATTCTATTATGAATTGCACTAGCTCCTGTCCAAAAGGACTTAATCCTGCTAAGGCAATAGCGGGAATAAAGAAGGCGATTGTTCAAAAAAAATAAATAATATATATGGTTTAATTATGGGAAAAAAAATATCTCTGATAGGGGCTGGTAATATTGGCGGAACATTAGCTCATTTAGTTTCTCTTAAAAATTTAGGAGATGTCGTTCTGATTGATGTTAAGAAGGGCGTACCCCAAGGCAAAGCATTAGATATTTATCAATCATCATCTATAGAATCATTTAAATTTAAAATAGAAGGATCAAATAATTTTAATAAAATGAAAAATTCAGATGTAGTTATTATAACAGCAGGTTTCCCAAGAATGCCAGGAATGACTAGGGATGATTTGGTTGAAAAAAATACATTAGTTATTGAACAAGTAGGTTTAGCTATAAAGAAACATTGTCCGAAAGCATTTGTAATTTGTATAACAAACCCATTAGACGCAATGGTAAATGTTTTGCAAAAAACAGCTGGGTTGAAAAAAAATATGTGTGTTGGAATGGCTGGCGTTTTAGATAGTTCTAGATTAAAATATTTTATATCAAAAGAATTTAATGTTTCTATTGAAAATGTTGATGCAATGGTCTTAGGTGGTCATGGTGATACAATGGTACCCTTAATTCGATATTCAACAGTATCAGGAATTCCTATACCAGAATTAATCAGTTTAAAATTAACAACTACAAAAAAAATTGATAAAATTATAGAAAGAACAAGAAACGGTGGAGCAGAAATAGGAGCTTTACTAAAGAATGCATCGGCTTTTTATGCACCAGCTTCTGCAGCTTTAGAAATGGCTGAAAGTTATTTAAAAGATTTAAAAAAAATACTCCCATGTGCTGCATATCTTAATGGAGAATATGGAGTCAAAGGTCTGTACGTCGGAGTTCCAGTAGTAATTGGATCTAAAGGAGTAGAAAAAGTGATGGAATTGAGACTTAATAAAAAGGAAAAAAAATTATTTATGAATTCTGTAAAGGCTGTAAAAAATCTGACAAACTTGGCGAATAAACTATTAAAGAAATAATTTTAAATAATGAATATTCATGAATTTCAAGCTAAAAAAATTCTTTTAAGATATGATCTGCCTATACCTAATGGAATAATTTATAATAAAAATGATGATCTAGACTCACTAGTCAAAGATCTCAAAGGATCATCATGGGTTGTAAAATCACAAATACATGCTGGTGGTAGGGGTTCGGGTTATTTTTTAAATCATGAAAATGATAAAGGAGGTGTCAGATTTGTTGATAATCTTAATGATTTAAAAAAGGAAGCTTTGTTTATGATGGGAAATACTTTAGTAACCAAGCAAACTGGGAAATCGGGAAAAAAAGTAAATATAGTTTATATTGAAGAAGCGACTTTAATTAAAAAAGAATATTACATTAGCTTAATAATAGATCGTAAGGTTTCTAAAATGATGTTAATGGCATCAATATCTGGTGGAGTTGATATTGAAGAAGTTGCAAAAGAAAAACCCGAAATGATTATTTCTTATCATTTTGAAAATTTTTTGCTGGATAATGATTATAAATTTTTAAAATTTTGTGATCAGTTACTTTTTGATAAAAATCAAAAAAATCAGTTTATTTCGATTATCAAAAAACTATTAACTTCATTTCTTGATTTGGATGCATCGTCAATTGAAATAAATCCACTTGTAATAGATGATAATGATAATTTAGTATTATTAGACTCAAAAATGACATTTGATGATAATGCATTATTTAAACATTCTGAAATCTTAAAATTAAGGGATGAAAGCGAAGAAGATCCTCTTGAACTTGCGGCATCAAAAAATCAAATGAATTATATTAAGTTAGATGGTTCTATAGGTTGTATGGTTAATGGAGCTGGTCTTGCTATGGCAACAATGGACATCATTAAGCTTTATGGAAGCGAGCCGGCTAATTTTCTTGATTTAGGTGGGACTGCAAATAAGGATCGTGCAAAAGAAGGTTTTAAAATTATACAATCAGATCCAAAAGTTAAATCAATATTTATTAATATTTTTGGTGGCATTATTAGATGTGATATGATTGCTGAAGGAATTATTAATGCTGCGAAAGAGTTAAATTTAAATATTCCAGTAATTGTCAGATTTCAGGGCACAAATGCCACAGAGGGAATAAAGTTAATTAATGATACTAGTTTAAATATTATTGCTGAGTCTTCTTTGAATGAAGCTGCACAAAAAGCTGTTGAATTATCAAAAAAATAAATGTCAGTAATAGTTGATAAAAATACAAGAGTACTTTGTCAGGGAATTACAGGGTCTCAGGGAACATTTCACACTACTGAGTCAATAAAATATGGCACTAAAATGGTAGGAGGTATTACACCAGGTAAAGGAGGAACTACTCATTTAGATTTACCTGTATTTGATACTGTTAAAGAAGCAAAAAAAAATACAAATGCCAATGCCACAATAATTTATGTTCCTGCAAAGTTTGCAACACAAGCTATTTATGAGTCTATTGAAGCTAAAATCCCTTTAATTGTATGTATAACTGAAGGCATTCCTGTTCTTGATATGTTAAAAATAAAAAAGAAAATTGTTGAAGAAAAAATTCTTTTTATAGGACCAAATTGTCCAGGTATAATTACACCAGGGGAATGTAAAATGGGAATTATGCCAGGCTATATTCATAAAAAAGGGAAAATTGGAATTGTTAGTCGTTCTGGCACATTAACTTATGAAGCAGTATGGCAAACTTCAGAAGTAGGACTAGGTCAATCTACGGTAGTTGGAATAGGCGGTGACCCTATTCATGGCATGAATTTTATAGATTGTATAAAATTATTCATGCAAGATGATTCTACAGAAGGAATTTTAATGATTGGAGAAATAGGGGGATCTGAAGAAGAAGAAACTGCAGAGTTCTTAAAAAAATCTTCGATAAAAAAACCGATAGCAGCATTCATTGCTGGATTATCAGCTCCAAAAGGTAAAAGAATGGGTCATGCAGGTGCCATAATCTCAGGAGGTATGGGTACTGCAGATTCAAAAATTAAAGCTTTAAAAGAAAGCGGTGTTTTAATTGCAAAATCACCTGCATTGTTAGGTAAAACAATGATAAGAGCGCTGAATAATGGAAAATAATAATAAATCTACATTTCTTAATTCATCAAATGTACATTATGTGGCTGAACTATATTTTAAATTTCAGAATAATGAAGAATCAGTTGATTCAAGTTGGAGAGATTTTTTTCACTCTCTTAAAGAGGACGAAATATCTATAATTAGCGATTTTACAGGTCCTAGTTGGAAAAAAAGAAAAACAAAAATTATTGAAAAGGTAGATTATAGTAAAACAAAAATAGATTTACTAAATATAGATAATACCTCGTTCAAAAATTCTATATTAGATTCCATTAGAGCTTTAAGATTAATTCGAGCATACAGAATGAACGGACATCTAATAGCTAATTTAGATCCTCTAAAGATTGTGAATAAAAATGTTCACAGCGAACTTGATTATAAAACATATGGTTTTCAAGAAAAAGATCTTGATAAAGAAATATTTATTGATGGAAGCTTGGGAATTAAATCTACTAAATTAAAAAAAATAATAAATATTTTAAAAGAAACATATTCAGGTTTTATTGGGGTTGAATTTTTACATATTCAAGATCCTGATCAAAAACAATGGATTCAAAAAAGAATTGAAGAGCCATTAAATAGAACTGAGTTTACAGAATTTGGAAAAAAATTTATTCATGAAAGATTATTTCAATCAGAAAAATTTGAACAATATTTAGACAAGAAATTTATAGGTACAAAAAGATACGGCTTAGTTGGGGGTGAATCTTCAATTCCTGGTCTAGAGCAAATTGTTAAACAAGCTTGTTTAGCTGGAATAAAAGAAATTGAAATTGGTACTGCTCATAGGGGTAGATTAACAATATTAGCTACTTTATTTGAGGTTCCTTATCGTGAGATTATGTCAAAATTTCAAGGGGATCTTAATAATCCTTATGAAGTTTTAGGAACCGGGGATGTAAAATATCACTTAGGGGTTTCAACTGATAGAGAATTTGAAAACAAAAAAATTCATTTAACTTTAAGTCCTAATCCATCGCATCTTGAAGCGGTAGATCCAGTTGCAATAGGAAAAGTTAGAGCAAAACAAACAATCTTAAATGACAAAACAAATGATAAAATTATGGGATTGTTAATTCATGGTGATGCCGCAATGGCAGGACAGGGTATTGTGGCAGAAACATTTGCAATGTCACAATTGAGGGGATTTAGAACTGGAGGTACAGTTCATTTTGTTATTAACAATCAAATAGGTTTTACAACGATGCCAATTTATGGTCGTTCAGCGCCCTATTGCACTGAAATAGCAAAAATGGTCCAAGCGCCAATATTACATGTTAATGGTGATAATCCCGAAGCAGTAGTTCATGCATCAAGGATAGCGACTGAATACAGAATCAAATTTAAACAAGATGTTGTCATAGATATGTTCTGTTATAGAAGAGCAGGACATAATGAAGGAGATGAACCTTCTTTCACACAACCATTAATGTATAAAAAAATTAAATTTCATCCCAGTACACTTAATTTATATCAAAAAAAGTTGATTAAAGATAAAATTCTAACTTTAGAAGATATAAATAATAAAGAAAAAAATTTTATAAAACTATTAGACGATGAATTTTCTGCATCTTTTTCTCATAAAATTAATAAAGCTGATTGGTTTGAGGGAAGGTGGTCGGGATTGTCTCCAGCAAGCTTTGGAGCAAGAAGAGGTAAGACATATGTAAGTGAAAGCAAATTGAGAGAAATTGGTAAGGCCATAAATAAGATACCTGATAATTTTAATATTCACTCAAAAGTTAAAAAAATTTTTGATAAAAGACTTAAAACAATTCTTGAGGGAAGCAAAATAGATTGGGCTACAGCGGAAGCACTAGCTTTTGGCACATTACTTCAAGAGGGTTATGGAGTACGACTATCTGGTCAAGATAGTGGTAGAGGCACCTTTAGTCAAAGGCATGCAGTTTTATATGATCAAGAGAATGAATCAAGGTTTGTTCCTCTTAGACACTTTATAGAAGAACAAGGTTTATTTGAAGTAGTTGATAGTTTTCTTTCGGAACTTGGAGTTTTAGGTTTTGAATATGGATATTCTCAAGCAGATCCCAAAACTTTAGTAATTTGGGAAGCGCAGTTTGGAGATTTTGCAAACAATGCTCAAACAATCATTGATCAATTTATTAGTGGTGGTGAGAGAAAGTGGCTACGAATGTCTGGTATTACATTACTTTTGCCTCATGGACATGAGGGACAAGGACCAGAACATACTAGTGCAAGATTAGAAAGATTTCTACAAATGTGTGCTGAAGATAATATGCAAATTGTTAATTGTACAACCCCAGCTAATTATTTCCATGTTTTAAGAAGACAGATACACAGAAATTTTAGAAAACCCTTAATAATAATGACACCCAAATCAGGATTAAGAAATAAAAAAAATACCTCTTCAATTAAAGAATTTATTGACGACTCAACATTCCATCGAGTTTTGGGAGAAAAAATCTTAATTTCAAAAAAAGACTTGATTTCAAGAGTTATTATTTGTTCTGGAAAGATATATTTTGATTTAATTGAAGAAAAAGAGAAACAAAATTTAGAAAATATTTATATTATTAGATTAGAACAATTATATCCATTCCCATACGATGCACTAACTCTAGAATTGGAAAAATTTAAAAATTCTGAAATAATTTGGTGTCAAGAAGAACCAAAAAATATGGGATCTTGGGGATTTATAAGTAGTAGAATAGAAAATATTTTACAAAATTTGAATTACAAAAATCATAATTTATTTTTTATTGGTAGAAGAGCTTCTGCAACCCCAGCTACTGGATCACATAGTAGGCACTTATCAAATCAAAAAAATATAGTACGGTTGGCTTTGAAGGCTGATCTAAGTGAAGTTAAATCAAATTGGGAAGGAGTTTCTTTAAGGCAATATAAACTCCCGATTGAATAAATGTTTTAAAGTGATAAATATAAACCATGACTATAGAAATTAAAGTACCTACCTTAGGAGAATCAATAACTGAAGCAACCGTAGCAAAATGGTTGAAAAAAGAGGGAGACACTTTCGCAACTGATGAGCCCTTGGTAGAAATTGAAACTGATAAAATAACTTTAGAGGTTTCTGCTCCAAGTTCTGGTGTTTTAGAAAAAATTCATGTTAATGAGGGAAAAGATATTAAGGTTGGCGGAATACTAGGAACTATATCTGAAAAAGAGTTAGAAGTTCAAGAAATTTCAAAAATAGAAAATAATAATATAAAGAATTTATCTAAGTCAGAGAATTTAAAAAAGATATCTCCAACAGCAAAAAAACTAATTAAAGAAAATGAATTGAATATATTAAGTGTTTCAGAAACTTTTAAAGAGGGAATTCTAAATAAAAGTGATGTAATTAAACATATTGAAAATAAAAAACATAACAAAGAACAAGAAGACGATTCAATCAATGCAAAAAAAAATGAAGAAGTTGTTCCTATGTCTAATATTCGAAAAAGAATATCTTCAAGACTAAAACTTGCACAAAATACTTCAGCAATATTAACTACTTTTAATGAAGTCGATATGACAAATATTATAAATGTTAGAGAAAACAAAAAAGAATCATTTTATGAAAATTATGGAGTAAAATTAGGTTATATGTCTTTTTTTGTAAAAGCCGTATTAAATGCCTTAAAAGAATTTCCAGCCGTTAATGCAGAAATTAGAGAAGAAAATATTATATATAAAAATTATTTTAATATAGGAATAGCTGTTGGTAGTGAGACAGGATTGGTAGTTCCTGTTTTAAAAAATGCAGATAAGATGAATTTTGGCGAAATAGAAATTAATATTTCTAAATTAAATGTAAAAGCAAAAGAAGGAAAATTAAGCATTGAAGACCTTTCAGATGGTACTTTTACTATTTCTAATGGCGGTGTATATGGATCTATGCTTAGTACACCTATTGTAAATTATCCTCAATCTGGAATTTTAGGAATGCATAATATCCAAAAAAGAGCTTTAGTTATAAATGATAAAGTAGAAATTAGATCTGCAATGTATTTAGCATTTAGTTATGATCATAGAATAATAGATGGAAGAGAAGCAGTGAGTTTTTTGATTTTAATCAAAAAATTATTAGAAGATCCTTCGGAAATAATTTTGAATTTATGATGCAATTTGATTATGATTTAATAATAATTGGTAGTGGGCCTGGTGGTTATGTGGCAGCTATAAGAGCTTCGCAGCTTGGCCTCAAAGTCGCTTGTGTTGAAAAGGAACAAACATTAGGAGGTACATGCTTAAATATAGGTTGTATACCATCTAAATCCTTACTGCATTCTTCACAAAAATTTTATGAAATAAAAAATTTTTCTAAAGATCACGGTATCATAGCAGACAATGTGAATTTGAATATAAAACAAATGATGCAAAGAAAAGAAAAAATTGTAAAACAATTAACAAATGGAATTTCTTTTCTTTTTAAAAAAAATAAAATTAATGTTTTTACTGGAACTGGATCTTTTTATGATAACAATACTGTTCTTATTTCAGGAAAAGATAATCAAAAAAAAATATCTGCGAAAAATATAATTATTGCCTCTGGTTCTATCACTACTGAAATTCCATCATTTAATATAGATGAAAAAAATATATTATCTTCTACCGGGGCTTTATCTTTAGAAAAGATTCCAAAAAAATTGATAGTTGTTGGAGGTGGTTATATTGGTTTAGAAATGGGATCTGTTTGGAATCGTTTGGGAACTGAGGTAACAGTTGTAGAAACAATGGAAAGAATCGTTCCTTTATCTGATAATGAAATTTCTAGCCATTTTCTTAAGTCATTAAAAAATCAAGGTTTGAAATTTATTTTAGCACATAAGGTAACTAAATTGTCAAATAAGAATAATGAAATTCTAGCAGAAATAGAATCAATAAAAGATGGAAAAAAGATATCAGAAAATTTTGATAAAGCCTTAATTTCAGTTGGGCGAAAACCTTATACCAAAAATCTTAGTTTAGATAAAATTGGTTTAAAAACACTTAGCGATGGAAGTATCAAGATAAATGAAAATTATCAAACTAATGTTAAAAATATTTTTGCTATTGGTGATGTGGTATCAGGCCCAATGTTGGCACATAAAGCCGAAGAAGAAGGGATAATTTGCGTTGAAAAAATTACAGGTCAAAAACCTTCTTTAGATTATGATATAATTCCTTCTATAATTTATACAAATCCAGAAATTGCTTCAGTAGGAAAAACTGAAGAAGATCTAAAAAAAGATAATATTAAATATAAAATTGGTAAATTTCCATTTATGGCAAACGGAAGAGCGCTAACCACATCTTCATCAGAAGGATTTGTAAAAATTCTTGCTGAGAGCAATACTGATAAAATTTTAGGATGTCACATTATAGGACATGAAGCCGGTAATCTGATATCTGAGATTGTTTCGGTAATGGAATTTGGAGGAAGTTCAGAGGATGTTGCAAGAATATGTCATGCCCATCCAACCACTAGTGAAGCAGTAAAAGAAGCTGCTTTGAATGTAGATGGAAGATCTATACATATATAATCTAGTAAAAACTTAAGAATTCCCTAATTTATTAAGAAAAGTAAAAATTGTTTTAAAAGTGATTTTGGTATAAAATTAAATCATTAACTAATAAGGAATACTATGTTTGATAAAAATAAAAATAAGGATAATTCAGAAAAAGACAATAATTTTAGAAAAGATGCTTTGTCAACCAATGCGCCAGCATCTGCAAAAGTTTCCATAGGAACTGGTGTTAATATTAAGGGCGAAATAACATCTGCAAGTGATGTTCAAATTGATGGAGATGCAGATATAAATATGGAGACCGATAATTTAATGGTTGGTCAAACAGGAAATTTAAAAGGTGAAATAAAAACAAAAAATGCTGATATATGGGGAGAATTTGATGGTAACTTAGAGGTTACAAATACCTTAACGATTCAAGAAAAAGGTGTTGTCAAAGGTTCAACAAAATATAGTGCTTTACAAATAAAGCTTGGTGGCCAACTTCAAGGGGAAGTGGAGACATTAGATAAGCCAAAAATAAAGGCTGTTCCAAATCCTATGGACTCTATATCGGAAAAGAAAAGTTAAAATTACTTTTGATTTTTTAAAAAATTTTTAATTTTACCTTCGCAAACTTTTACAAGAAAGTTAATTAATTCATAACCTTGTTTTTTTGTAAATTTATTTTTATTTTTTGATCCAAAGCAAATAAATACAAAATATTTTTTTGAAATAATAAGTTTTAATACAATATTTGATTTAATAAATTTTGAATTTTTTCTATACAATATAAAATTCAAACTATCATCTTTGTTTAAATATATTGGATCATCATTTTTAAATATTTTTTGGATTTTAGTGTTGTGAGGATCTTGATAAATAACCATTTTGTTTTCATCACTTTCAATGAAATGCTTGTTATTTGAAATGATATTTATAAATTCAACACCCAGTAAAATTTTTGAATTTTTTCTGATAGTTTTAATAAGTTCATTTAAATTCTGAGTATTTGCAATTTGTAGAGACATTTTTAAAATATTATTTTGGGAAACAAAGTTTTCTTTTTCAGTTTTTAATATTTCTTTAATTATTGATTTTAATAAATTATTTTGTTTTTGGAGTTTTTTTGATTGTTGATAATTAAAATCAATAACATTTTTACTTGATTTCCACTTACTTGGAAATTCAAGTAAGTTTAATAGGTCAGAATTATTAATCAAAAAATTTTTATTTTTTTTTAGATATTTTATAACCTCTTCTTCACTTATCTGTTTTATCTGATTTTCTTTCTTATCCATTATCAGGTATTATTTTTTGACCTGTTTTTTTCCAGTCTTCTAAAAATGCTTTTAAACCTTTGTCTGTTAAGGGGTGAATGAATAATTCTTTAATTAATTTAGGGGGTAAAGTAGCAATTTGCGCACCAATTTTTGCAGATTCGATTATATGCCCCATACTTCTTACTGAGGCCACCAAAATAGATGTCTGAAAGTTATAGTTTTTATATATTTCATAAATTTCTTTAATTAGACCTATTCCACTTTCATTAATATCATCAAGTCTGCCAACAAAAGGTGATATAAATGTTGCTCCAGATTTAGCTGCTAAAATTGCTTGACCTGCAGAAAAACACAAAGTTACATTTACCATTATTCCCTTGTTTGATAATTCTCGGCATGTCCTTAAACCATCTTCAGTAAGAGGAACCTTAACAGCAATATTTTTTGCAATTGAAGAAAGATATAAACCTTCCTTTTTCATATTTTCATAATCCGTAGCAGTTACTTCTGCGCTGACTGGCCCTTTAACAATTTCACAAATAGACTCAATTATACCTCTCATATCCTTACCCTGTTTAGCAATTAGTGAAGGATTTGTAGTAACTCCATCAACCAAGCCTGTAGGTAAGATTTCCTTTATTTGTTCAATATCTGCAGTATCAATAAAAAATTTCATTTATTTTCCTTATAACATAAATAAACTAATTTAAATAATAACATTAAACAAATTTTAATATAAAAATATATAATAATATGCTTTATGAAGTTTTAGTTCTGGCTCCATTTACTAAGTCTTTTACTTATAAATCTCCTAAAAAGATTAATTTCACAATAGGAGATATTGTTGAGATACCATTTGGAAAAAGGAAATCTGAAATTGGATTGATTATTAATACAACTCAAGTATCTAAAATTAGATATCCTATAAAAAAAATTAAAGAAATAAAAAGAAATATTGCAAATATTAAATTAGATCATAATTTGATTAAATTTGTATCTTGGGTTTCGGAATATAATCTTTATCCAAAAGGTATTGTTTTAAAAATGGTATTGCCCAAAATTGAGATACTTGATTATAAACTTAAAAATGAAAACAAATTAAAAAATGAAATTAAAAATAAAAATAAATTAACAAAAACTATTCTAAACAAAGAACAGAAAGAAGCTTTTGTAAAAATAAAAAGTAATTTAATTAAAAATCACAAAGTTACAGTTTTAGAAGGTGTTACAGGATCGGGAAAAACTGAAGTTTATTTTGAATGTATTAAAGACATATTAAAAAACAATAAACAAGTTCTAATTCTTTTACCTGAAATATCTTTAACACCTGATTTAAAATCTCGATTTATTAGTAAATTCGGTTTTGAACCAGCAATTTGGCATTCAAAAGTAAGTCAAAATAAAAAAAGAGATATTTGGCATAATTGTTATTCTGGCAAAATTAAAATTATTGTTGGTGCTCGTTCTAGCTTGTTTTTACCTTTTAAAAATCTCGGATTAATAGTTGTTGATGAAGAACATGATATTTCCTATAAACAAGAAGACGGGGTTAGATACAACGCTAGAGATATGGCAGTTGTTAGGTCAAAAATTGAGAAAATACCAATCATATTGTCTTCAGCAACACCTTCCTTAGAAACTTTTTATAATATTATTAAGAAAAAATATGAAAGGGTATTTTTATCAAAACAATATTCCGGTTCAGATCTATCTAGAATACACATAATTGATTTAAAAAAAGAAAAATTGGCAAAAAATTTATGGATTTCTGATGAAATTATTAATTCAATAAAAAAGTCTTTAGCTAATAAAAAACAATCTTTAATTTTTTTAAATAGAAGAGGATATGCACCTTTAACAATTTGCGCAAATTGTGGAGATAGAGTCCAATGTGATTATTGTTCATCTTGGCTAGTAATGCATAATAAGAAATATTCATTATCTTGTCACCATTGTGGTTTTACCAAACCTTTCATTGATGAATGTTGTAAATGTAATTCAAAAAAATCTATGAGATTAGTTGGTCCAGGAATTGAACGTGTAGCCGAAGAAGTAAAAAATAAATTTCCAAAAGCTAAAGTGGAAATTTTATCAAGTGAAAATATGAATACAAATAAAAAAATAGAAACAATAATTAATAAAATTAAATTAAAAGAAATTGATATCATGGTAGGAACACAAATTTTGGCAAAAGGTCATAATTTTCCTTCTCTTTCTTTAGTAGCAGTTCTGGATTCTGATTCGGGTCTAAAAGGAGGGGATTTACGAGCTTCAGAGCATACATATAATTTATTACAGCAAGTAGGAGGAAGGGCAGGTCGCAATGATGAAGTAGGAGATGTTTATATTCAAACATATTTTACAAATGACCCAATTATTGAATCAATAAAAACTAGAGATAGAAGATCTTTTTTAAAAAATATTTTATCAGATCGAGAAAAATTTAATTTACCCCCATTTTCAAATCTAATCGCTATTGTAATAAGTGGACCAAGCAAGGGTATTCTTATGAATTTTATTAATAAGATTTTAACAAAATTTCCAAAAAAAAGTAATATAAAATTAATGGGTCCTGCCGAGGCTCCAATTTTTTTATTAAGAGGTAGATATAGGTATAGAATATTGCTTAGTTCTTCAGATAGGGCAAAACTTAATCAATATACTCAAAAATGGTTGGAAAACATTAATGTTTCCAACAATATAAGGGTTACACCTGATGTAGACCCTTATTCATTTATGTAATTTACCCACATAATTTTTAAACTATTTAAAAAAGATAGTACTGATATTCAATCCTAAGGTTTACCTTGGAATTTCTATATGTTAATTAGCTGTTTTCTAAATAGTTAAGGTATAAAAAAAAGTGTCAGCAAAAGAACTTTCTTCAGTTGGTTTATTATCAGATAGATACGCATCTGCATTATATGAGCTAGGAACTGAACAAAATTGTGTAGAAAAAATCATTTTAGACTTAAAAGAAATTTTAAAATATTATGATGAAAATAAAGATTTTATCTTACTGTTAAAAAATCCATTGATATCAAGTATAGATAAAAAAAATGTTCTAAATTATATTTTTCAAAAAAATAACGCCCATAACTTAATTAAAAATTTTTTAGAAGTTGTTTCAAAAAATAAAAGATTTCCTTTACTAATTAGCATTATTAAAAGACTTATCGACATAAATTCTGAAAAAAGAGGAAGTATTTTAACAACTATTACTTCTGCTGAAAATTTAAGCGAACAACAAAAAGAAAATATTGTAAAAAAACTTAAAAGTAAATTAGGAAAAGATTTATCAATTAATTTTACAATAGATAAATCAATCATAGGTGGATTAATTATAAGACATGGTTCAAAAATGATTGATAGTTCCTTAAAAAGTAAAATAAATAAATTAAAATTGGCTATGAAGGAGACACAATGAGTATAAAAGCTGCTGAAATTTCTTCAGTAATAAAAGAACAGATTAAGAATTTCGATGCTAGTGCAGATGTTTCAGAGGTTGGAACAGTGCTTAGTGTTGGTGATGGTATTGCAAGAATTTATGGATTAGATAATGTTCAAGCTGGAGAAATGGTAGAATTTCCAGGAAACATTAAGGGAATGGTATTGAATCTTGAAAAAGATAATGTTGGAGTTAGTATTTTTGGAGATGATAAAAATATTAAAGAAGGAGACATAGTAAAAAGAACGGGAGAAATAGTTGATGTGCCTGTTGGAAAAGAATTATTAGGAAGAGTTGTTGATGGATTGGGTAATCCAATAGATGGAAAAGGTATAATAAAATCTGATGAAAGAAGAAGAATTGAATTAAAAGCACCTGGAATAATTCCACGTCAAAGTGTTAATGAACCTATGCAAACTGGAATAAAAGCACTTGATGCATTAGTGCCTATAGGAAGAGGTCAAAGAGAGTTAATAATTGGTGACAGACAAACAGGAAAAACTGCAGTGGCAGTAGATACAATTTTAAATCAAAAAAACGTCAATCAAAGTAAAAATGAAAAAGATAAATTATATTGCGTATATGTAGCAATTGGACAAAAACAATCTACTGTTGCTCAAATAGTAAAAACTTTAGAAGACAATGGAGCTTTAGAATATACTATTGTCGTAAGTGCTACTGCATCTGAACCTGCTCCACTTCAATTTTTATCAGCATATACTGGCTGTACGATGGCAGAATTCTTTAGAGATAATGGTATGCATGCACTAATAGTATACGATGATCTCTCTAAACAAGCTGTAGCTTATAGACAAATGTCATTACTGCTTAGAAGGCCACCAGGTAGAGAAGCTTATCCAGGTGATGTTTTCTATATACATAGCAGACTTTTAGAGCGTGCGGCAAAGATGAGTGATGCACATGGCGGGGGCAGCTTAACGGCACTACCAATTATTGAAACTCAGGCAGGCGATTTATCTGCTTATATTCCTACAAATGTTATTTCTATAACTGACGGACAAATATTTTTAGAAACTAGCCTCTTCTTTGCTGGAATAAGACCTGCAATAAATGTCGGTCTTTCAGTCAGTCGTGTAGGATCAGCTGCACAAACTAAAGCAATGAAAAAGATTGCGGGATCAGTAAAATTAGAGTTAGCCCAATATAGAGAAATGGCAGCCTTTGCTCAATTTGCGTCAGATTTAGATGCATCAACAAGGCAATTATTAGACAGAGGTTCAAGACTAACAGAATTATTAAAACAAGGTCAATATTCTCCTTTAACAGTTCCAGAACAAGTAGTTTCAATTTATAGCGGTGTTAATGGATATTTAGATAAAATTAATATTGATCAAGTGGGTAAATTTGAAAGTGAAGCTCTTGATGAAATTAGATCAAGTCATTCTGATCTACTTGACTCAATTGAAAAAGAGAGAGAATTATCAGAACAAAATGCAAATAAGTTAAAATCTTTTTTTGATAATTTTGTTTTAAAATATTCAGAAAAATAATATGCCAAGTTTAAAAGATTTAAGAACACAGATTAATTCAGTTAGTTCAACTAAAAAAATTACTTCAGCTATGAAAATGGTCGCAGCAAGTAAACTAAGAAGATCTCAAGAAAGAGCAGAAGCATCAAGACCTTACTCTTCTCGTATGGAAGAGATGTTATCCTCTCTTGCTTCCTCAGGAATTTCTGGTGAAGGTGTAATTAATTTACTTAAGGGAAATGGCAAAGAAGATAGCTATTTAATTATTCCTGTAACAGCTGACAGAGGATTATGTGGAGGTTTTAATAGTAATATTAATCGAGAAACATATAAATTTGTAAAAAAGTTAGAATCCGAGAAAAAAAAGGTAAAAATTTTAACAATAGGTAAAAAAAGTAGAGACTTTTTCAACAAAATATTCAAAGACAAAATTATTAATAGCTATATTGATTTAGGGGCTACAGGTGCAGGTTATGAAAAAGCCTTGGAAATTTCTAATTATATCCAAAAACAGTATTTTGAAAATAATTTTGATATTTGTAAAATAATTTTTAATAAATTTAAGTCAGCAATTACTCAAGAGGTTAGTTACCAACAAATTATTCCATTAGATATAAAGATAAGTAATGAAGAAGAGACAAAAAATTCAAATGAAAAAGAAAATAGTTCAATTTATGATTATGAACCTGATGAAAAGTCTATTCTTGAAGATTTATTACCAAAGAATATAGCTATCCAGATATTCAAAGTCTTGTTAGAAAGTGATGCTGGAGAACAAGGGGCTAGAATGGCAGCAATGGATAATGCAACAAGAAACGCAGGGGAAATGATCGATAATTTGACTTTGAAGTACAACAGAACAAGACAAGCATTTATTACTAAGGAATTAATTGAAATAATTTCTGGTGCGGAATCAGTTTAATAAAGGGGGATATACTATGGCTAATAATTTATCAGGAAAAATATCACAAATTTTAGGTGCAGTTGTAGATGTGGAGTTTGATGGTGAGTTGCCATCAATTTTGAATGCATTAGAAGTTGACAATAAAGGTAATAAACTTGTTTTAGAAGTTGCTCAACATCTAGGTGAAAATGCAGTTCGAACTATAGCTATGGATACTACTGACGGTTTAATCCGAGGACAAACTGCTACTGATACAGGGTCCCCTATATCAATGCCAGTTGGTCCCCAAACTTTGGGAAGAATAATGAATGTTATTGGTGAACCAGTTGATGAAAGAGGAGAAATAAAGACAACAAAAACATATCCCATACATCGACCTGCACCAGAATTTGTTGATCAATCAACTGAAACTGAAGTTTTGGTTACAGGAATAAAAGTTGTTGATTTACTTGCACCTTATGCAAGAGGTGGAAAAATAGGTTTATTTGGTGGAGCAGGAGTTGGTAAAACTGTTTTAATTATGGAATTAATCAATAATATTGCTAAGGCACATGGAGGTTATTCAGTATTTGCAGGAGTAGGGGAAAGAACAAGAGAGGGAAATGACTTATATCATGAAATGATTGAGTCAGGAATCATAGACTTAAAAGGAGATAAATCAAAAGTTGCATTAGTATATGGACAAATGAATGAACCGCCTGGGGCAAGAGCACGAGTTGCACTTTCTGGATTAACTCAAGCTGAATATTTTAGGGATGAAGAAGGTCAGGATGTTCTGTTTTTCGTAGATAATATATTTAGATTTACCCAAGCTGGTTCAGAAGTTTCTGCTTTACTTGGACGTATTCCATCTGCAGTAGGATATCAACCTACGCTAGCTACTGATATGGGTGCTTTACAAGAAAGAATAACAACTACTAACAAGGGATCAATAACTTCTGTTCAGGCAATATATGTGCCTGCAGATGATCTTACAGATCCTGCTCCGGCAACTTCATTCTCACATTTAGATGCTACAACAGTTTTAAATAGAGCGATTTCTGAAAAAGGAATTTATCCTGCGGTAGATCCATTAGATTCTAATTCAAGAATTCTTGATCCACAAGTAGTGGGAGACGATCATTATAGAGTTGCAAGAGAAGTTCAAAAAATACTTCAAACTTATAAAAGCCTTCAAGATATAATAGCAATTTTGGGAATGGACGAATTATCAGAGGAAGACAAATTAACAGTGGCAAGGGCAAGAAAAATAGAAAAATTTTTGAGCCAACCATTTTTTGTTGCAGAAGTTTTTACAGGTTCTCCAGGAAAGTATGTAGAGCTAGAAGAGACTATCAAAAGCTTTGATGGAGTTGTTAATGGTGAATACGATCATTTACCAGAAGCTGCATTTTATATGGTTGGTGGTATTGATGAAGCTATTGAAAAAGCTAAAAAGCTAGAAGCTGAGGCTGCATAAAATTGGAAAAAACAATTAATTTTGATTTAGTTTCTCCAGAAAGTTTAATTTTTTCTGAACAAGTAGGAATGATTATTGTTTCAGGTAAAGACGGAGATATTGGTGTGTTACCACAACATAGTAAGCTTATATCATCCCTTCGACCTGGCCGCTTGATGATATATGATGAAAACAAAAAGCTCATAAAATCTTTTTTTGTTTCAGCTGGTTTTATTGAAATAAATCCAGAAAAATGTATTGTTTTAGCAGAAGAAGTTTTTGAATTAAGTGCTTTAAATAAGTCAGAAATTGAAAAACAGATGAATGACTTAAAAAATGAATCAAATGTTGAGGCAAAACAAAAATATTTGATAGCTGTATCAAAAATAGAAGCATTAAATTCAAAATATTATGAAAAAATTTAATTTTATTTCTAATTTGAAATATTTTTTAATTTAGTTTATTTTAAAAAATATCTTTAAATTCTTTCAATATTTTTGAATAAACATCCCTTTTAAACGGTACTATATTTTCTACCATTGTAGACATTTCTGCCCATTTCCATTCACTAAATTCTGGGTTTTTTGTTCCAACGTCAATATCTTTATTATCACCCGTAAACTTAAATGCGAACCATTTTTGTGTTTGTCCAATATATTTTTTACCCCAAGGCAATGTATTTAATGTTTTTTGAGGAATATCATAACTTATCCATTGTTCAGAAACTTTTATTAATTTTGCTTTATTTGTTCCTATCTCCTCTTTCATTTCTCTCCAAACAGCTTCTTCAGGTTCTTCATTATTATCAATCCCTCCTTGAGGCATTTGCCAAAAACCACTGGGATGGTCAATTCTTTTTCCTACTAAAACTTTTTTTTCCTGATTTAAAATCATTATGCCAACACATTTTCTGTATTTTTTTTCTTTCAAATCAATACTCATTTTATCCTTTTTTTTGATCTAAAATTGATAAAGCTTTTACTAAATCAATTGCTCGAGAAAGTTGATAATCTGTTTCAAATATTTTTTGGTTTTCATCTATTTCTTCTTCGATTTCTAAGTTTTCAGAACTATCAAGAGATCCGAAAAAGTCTGATTCAGAATAAAGACTAATTTCATTCGATTTAAATTCACCCTGTTCAACATAAATATCTGGTTCAATTCCCTTAGCCTGTATCGATTTTCCTAAAGGCGTATAATATCTTGATGTAGTTAACTTCATTGCACCTTGGTTATTTCTTCTATAATCCCAAAGTGGAATGATTGATTGTACCGAACCTTTTCCAAATGATTTTGTACCAATAACTATAGCTCTTTTATGATCTTGAAGTGCCCCAGCCACAATTTCTGAAGCTGAAGCAGACCCTCCATTTATTAATATTACCAAAGGTTTGTTTTTTATTATGTCACCTTTTTTTGCACTATATTTTTTATCATTATTTATATCTCTTCCCTTTGTTGAAACAATTACACCTTCATTTAAAAAAAGATCAGATACAGCTACTGCTTGAGAAAGCAGCCCACCAGGATTTGATCGTAAGTCTAAAATATAACCTAGTTCTTCATTATCCAGACTTATTTTTGTTTCTTTGACTGCTTTAATTAAACCCTTATTAGTTTGTTCAGTAAATTGAGAAATACGAATATATCCAATATCATCAAAAATTTCATTTTTTACTGATTGAATTTTTATAATTTCTCTTTTGAGCTCTACGTCAAAAAGGTCTAGCCCTTCTCTAGCTATTGTTATAATAATTTTTGTCCCAGGTCTTCCTCTCATCATATCAACAGCTTCTTTCAAATTTAAACCCATTACTGGTTTGTTATTAATTTGTGTTATTAAATCACCCGCTTTCAAGCCTGCTTTATATGCAGGTGTGTCATCTATTGGAGAAATAATTTTTACAAACCCTTCTTCCATTGTTATTTGTATACCTAAACCACCGAATTTACCTGAAGTATCTACTTGCATTTCTTTAAATGTTTCTTCATTCATATAGCCTGAATGTGGATCTAGAGCTGAAAGCATTCCATTAATAGCTTTTTCCATTAATTCTTGTTCACTAATTTCTTCTACATATTCTTCATGAGTTTTTTCAAAAACATTTTCAAACAAATCCATTAAAAGAATCATTTCTTTTGATTTTGCATTAATTTTTGGAGAAAAAAGTAAGAAAAATAATAAAAATATTTTTATGACTAAATATATATATTTTATTTTATTAAATTTTTTTATCACTTTAAGCCAATTCGTTTTCTACAGAATCAAAGTTTATATCCCATAATTTTTCAAGATTATAGTGTAATCTTGTCTCTTCTCTAAAAAGGTGAATTATTACGTCTCCTGCATCTATTACTTTCCAATCACTAGCGTCTTTTCCTTCAGGCTTTCTACTTTTAAAACCATTTTTTTTTTAGTTTTAAAACGATTTGTTCTGATACAGCATTAATATGTCTAGCAGAGGTGCAGGTTGCAATAATCAAATAGTCAGCATAAGAGGATTTTTTTTTAATATTAATATAGACTATATTTTTTGCTTTTGCATCCTCTAATATATCGGATGTCAAATCTTTTAAATTTTTAGAAATCTTTGATTTAATTTTTTCCTCTCAATATTTCTCTTTGTACACGTATTTCACTAGAAGATATTTTAATTTCTTTGTTATTTAAAAAAGTCCAAGCAGGATATTTTTCAAATACATTACCTTTTAGATCTTTTTGATTGATTTGAAAATTACTATAAGTTCTTTTAGCTAAGCTGGACAATGCTTTACTATTATAACTATGTCTTTTAAAAACTACAACAGGAAGATCATTAAAAATATTTCTCCATTTTTGCCATTTATGAAAATGTATTAGATTATCTGCGCCCATAAGCCAAAAAAATTTAATATATCTATATTTATTATTTAAATATTTTATTGTTAAATATGAATAGCTTGAATTTATTTTTTTTTCATATTGTTTAATCTTAATGGGATGGTTTTTGACAAATTTATTACAGTTATTTATTCGTTCAAGATATGAGGCTGGATTATTGATTTTAAGCGGATTCTTAGGAGTTATTAACCACCATATTTCTGATAATTTTAATACTTTTTTTGCTTCTAATGATATAAACAAATGTCCTTTATGAGGCGGGTCAAATGATCCTCCTAAAAGTCCTACCTTTTTCATTTATGGTCTAACCTGCCCATTACCTGAAACTAAATATTTAAAGCTTGTTAAATGCTGGGCACCTACAGGACCCCTTACATGTAATTTGTCTGTAGAGATTCCAATTTCTGCACCAAATCCAAATTCACCTCCATCAGCATATTGTGTAGATGCATTTTGTAAAACAATTGCACTATCAACTTCTTTAAAAAATTTAGAGCAAGTTTCTTTATTCTCTGTAATGATTGAATCTGTATGATGTGAAGAATGTTTTGTAATATGCTTTATAGCTTCTTCAATCCCATTTACAGTTTTAACAGATATAATTTTATCTAAGTATTCAGTATCCCAGTCTTCGTTAGTTGCTTTTTTGAATGTTGAATCAGTTGAACAAACTTTATCATCACCGCGTATTTCACATTTTGATTTTTTTAAATCTTTTAATAAATCAGGAATATGGTTTGAAAGTCTGTTGTCAACTAATAGAGTTTCAGTAGCTCCACAGATACCAGGTCTTCTCATTTTACTATTAAAAATAACTTTTTTTGCTATTTCTATGTTAGCATCTCCATCTATATATAAATGACAGATTCCTTCTAAATGTTTTATAACTGGTATTTTGCTAATTTCATCTATTTTCTTCACAAGACTTTTTCCACCTCTCGGAATAATGATATCTATATATTCTTTTAGTTTTAACATTTCATCAACTGCTTCTCTCTCAATAACAGGTATCATTTGAATAGAATGTTTTGGCAATTTCATATTTTCAAAAGATTCTTCTAATACTTTGAATATATATGAAGAACTATAAAATGAATCTTTTCCTCCTCTTAAAATTACTGCATTTCCTGATTTTATACTTAAAGCAGAGGCATCTGCAGTTACATTAGGACGAGATTCATATATTATTCCAATAACGCCTATTGGGACTGTAATTTTTTTTATTTTTAAACCATTCGGCCTTTCCCATTCAGAAAGAATTTTACCTACAGGATCAGGTAGTGCAGCAATTTCTTCTAAACTTCCTGCAATAGATAATATACGTTCTTTATCTAATGTTAATCTATCTATTAAAGCTGTACTTAACTTATTACTATAAGCATTTTCAATATCTATTTTATTTTCTTTAATAATATTTTCAGTATTTTTTATAATATTTTCTGATGATTTAATTAAAGCTTTGGCTTTAATTTCTGAATTAGTTATGGATAAAATTGATGCAGCTGTTTTAGCTTGTTTTCCAATTTTTTTTAATTCATCTTTTAAGGTCATTTTTTTTAAATAACATGATTATGATAATTTGTTAAATTTTTTCAATATATTTATAATTCCATTCTTATTTCTTTTATTAAATCTTTTAATCCAATATTTGCATTACTAGAAATAATTATTACTTTTTTATCTAAAGTTTTTTCAACTTTCTTCTTAAACTGGTCAATATCTTCATTGAATAAGTCTATTTTACTTAAAACAATAATCTCCTTTTTTTTACTAAGGTTTGCTCCATATTTTTTTAATTCTTGCCTAATAGAGTCATAATTTTTAATCACATTTTTATCGTTAGCATCTACTAAATGTACTAAAATTTTGCATCTTTCAATGTGTGCTAAAAATTGATAACCCAATCCTTTTCCTTCATGAGCCCCTTCTATTAATCCTGGAATATCCGCAACAACAAAATTATAATCATAATCTTTTACTACTCCTAAAACTGGATTTAAAGTAGTAAAAGGATAATCAGCAATTTTTGGAAGTGCTGAAGAGATTTTAGAAAGTAAAGAGCTTTTACCAGCATTTGGAAGACCAATAATACCAACATCGGCAATAAGTTTTAAAGATAACCATACCCAAGTTTCAGTGCCTTCCTCCCCTTCTGTGAATTTTCTTGGCGCTCTATTTGTAGAAGATTTAAAATGATTATTTCCTAAACCTCCTTTTCCACCTTTCAATAAAGTAAATTTTTGATTATTATCAATCATATCTGCAAGAACTGTGGATTTATCCTCAGATAATATTTGTGTTCCTAAAGGAACTTTTATAATTAGATTTTTTGACGCAGCTCCAGTCATGTTTTTACCTTTTCCATTTTCTCCATTCTTCCCTTTGAAATGCTGCTGATATCTAAAATCTATTAAAGTGTTCAAGCTATTAGTTGTTTCAAAAATAATGTTACTACCTTTTCCTCCATTTCCTCCATCAGGCCCTCCATATTCAACATATTTTTCATGTCTAAAACTTACACAACCATTACCCCCTTTTCCAGATGAGACATAAATCTTTACTTGATCTAGAAATTTCATTTTTTTTGAAATGTTTTGTTTAATTAAAGATAATAATTAAGAAGCTATTACAGATACTGTAGTTTTTAATCGTGACTTCTTAAATGATACTTTGCCCTTAACTTTAGAAAAAATAGTATGGTCTCTTCCTATTCCAACATTTGATCCGGGATGTACTTTCGTACCTCTCTGTCTGATAATTATATTACCAGGAATTACTATTTGGCCACTATACTTTTTAACACCCAATCTCCTACCTGCTGAGTCTCTACCATTTCTGGAACTTCCACCTGCTTTTTTAGTTGCCATTTTATTTTACTTTTTCTTTCCTATATTTTTTTTTGTTTTTTTAATTACTTTCTTTTTTATTTTACTACTACTCGATGTCACTTTTTTATTCAAATCTTTTTTTTCAATTTCAATTTTTTTTGCAGTTTTTTCTTTTTTTTCAACTTTTTTTACTTCACCGGGTTTACTGTTTATTTTATCGATTTTTACAATTGTTAGATATTGCCTATGTCCTTTAGTTCTTCTGTAATTTTGTCTTCGTTTTTTCTTAAACACAGTAACTTTTTTATCTCTAATTTGATGCATAATTGTGGCATCTACTGATGCACCTTTTATTTCTGGAGTTCCTAAAATTTGGTTTTTATTATCGCCAATTATTAATACATTTTTAAAAGTATAGCCTTCACCTTTTTTGCCATCAATTTTTTCAACTTTTAAAGTTGTGCCAGACTCAACTGAATATTGTTTTCCACCTGTTTTAATTACTGCAAACATAGATTTTCCCTTGAAAATAGGTGAAATATATAGAAGTGTATCTTATGTCAACCGAATTATAATATTATAGGATTAGAAGGCGTTTCTTTTATCTCTTATATACCCAAAAAATTCTAAATCGTTAGCATCTTGGCGAATTTGCCCTTCATTTTTATGAAAATTCGATACCTTTTTTTTGTACTCAATATCATCACAATTTAGAAAGGGATTCCAAATTTTTTGATGTCCTAGAAAAAATGGCATTGAAGACCCTTTCTCTCTGATCATTTTTTTGTATTTTTCTTTAATTTCAGAAGCTTCTTTATAATGAATAACCTCATTTAAAACAAATTCTAAATTCTTATAAGTATATTCATGACCACAATAGACTTTAGTTTCATCTGGTAATTTTTTCAATTTGCTTAAACTATTATGCATTTGTTTATATGTTCCTTCAAACACTCTTCCACAGCCATAATAAAATAATGTATCACCGCTAAACAATATTTTTTCTTTGTCTGAGAAATAAACTATGTGATCTAGAGTGTGACCAGGTGTTGCAATTATATTAAAATCAATGAATTTAAATTCAATTTTTTGATTGTCTTTTACTAATTTTGTAGTTTCTTTTATTGCCAAGTTAGATGAATACACATCTAAATCAAAATGATTTAATAATCCATTGATGCCAGAAGTATGATCACTATGGTTATGAGTTATAAGTATTGACAGTGGTTTTAAATTTTTTTTATTAATAATTTTTAAAATAGGAATTTCATCTGCAGGATCAATAATAATTGCTTCATTGTTGTTATGTACTATGTATGCATAATTATCATTTAGTTGATTAATAATATTTATATCAATATTCATAAATTAATTAAACTGTCTTAACTCTTGACCCTGCTAATATCTTTTGTTTATTTTTTAACTTTATTGTTTCAAACTTTTTTTTACTTAAAAGAAATATCGCTTCATAAGTATAAAGGTTAGCAAATAAAAAATTTGAAATATTAAATTGTACCCCTGTCGCAGTAAGTCCAATACTTTTTTCAATCACAATATCAGATTTAAAACACATTTGTTGAAAATCTTTTAAAGTAAAAAAATGAATATTTGGAGTGTCATACCAATTATATGGTAAATTTTTTGTAATGGGCATTTTTCCCTTAATTAATAGCTGAGTTCTTATTTTCCAATGTCCAAAATTTGGAAAAGATACAATTACTTTTCCTCCAATTCTTAACATTTCTTCAATTACGCTTTTAGGTTTGTTCATTGCTTGTAATGTTTGACTTAATATTACGTAATCAAAAGTTTCATCATTATACTGATTTAAATCTTTTTCCGCATCTCCTTCAACTACTACTAGTCCTTTTGAAATTGCATCTCTGACCAAATGTCCTTCAATTTCAAGCCCTTTTGTTATTGATTGGTTTTCTTTTTTAAGTTTAAAAATTAAACCACCATCACCGCAACCAATATCAAGAACTTTTCTTTTCTCTTCAATTAGTTTTTGTATTAATTCCCAATCTTTTCTAATGCTTTGAATACTCATAATCTTCCATTAATATTGCTGTTTAAAAATCCAGATATTGTTTTATAGAAATCGGTTTCTTCTAATAAAAAACTATCGTGCCCCTTATCAGTAACTATTTCAGTAAAACTTACTTTTTTATTTGTTCTATTCAATATCTTAACTATTTCTTTGTTTTCATTTGTTGGAAAAAGCCAATCAGAAGTAAATGAAATTACACAATGATGTATATGATCATTATTTTCAGTATTAAAATTCATATTTTTTTCAAATATTTCACTTACATCAAAATAGTCCATTGCTCTTGTCATATAAAGATAACTGTTTGCATCAAATCTTTTTACAAAAGAACTTCCTTGGTATCTTAAATAACTTTCAACTTGAAAATCTGCATCAAATCCAAATGATACTAAATCTCTAGATTGCAACTTTCTACCAAATTTTCTATGAAGAGCCTTTTCTGATAAATATGTAATGTGCGCTATCATTCTTGCAACTGAAAGACCTCTTTCTGGCTTTGTATTTTTGATTAAATAATTTCCATTGTGCCAGTTTGGATCTGACATTATTGCCTGTCTGCCAACTTCATGAAATGCAATATTTTGAGCAGAATGTTTTAATGCACCTGCTATGTGAATGCTGTTATTAATTTTTTCAGGATAATCTATTATCCATTGAAGTACCTGCATAGCCCCCATAGAGGCACCAATAACAGCATATAATTTATCTATTTTGATTTCATCAATCAATATTTTTTGAACTTTGACCATATCTTTTATAGTGATTGTTGGAAATTTAATACCATAAGGAGATTTTGTATCAGATTTTATTTCTTTTGGCCCTGTTGAACCTATACAACCTCCTAATACATTACTGCATATGACATAAAATTTATTTGTATCGATCGGTTTTCCGGGTCCTACCATATTAGACCACCACCCTTCTTTGCCAGTTATTGGATTATTATTAGTAACGAATTGATCAGCAGTAAGAGCATGACAAATTAAAATAGCATTAGATTTATCATTATTAAGAGTTCCATAGGATTTAAAACTTATTCTGAAATCATTTAATTCATATCCAGAATCAAGTATTATTCCCATATCAGTGAAAATGGCCTCTTCACATGGAAGATCTGAACTTTTTCTTAATAAAATTTTTTTTGTCATAGTTTAACCCAAAAAAAAACCGCCTTAGCTAAGGCGGTATTTAATTCGCTTTAGCTGATAAATTAATGCACCCGCAAGCTGATATCAAATCGATGCGGTCGAATTAGTATATGAATACTTGTAAAAGTCAAATCATATCGCCTAATCTTATTCAAAATTAGGCCCAATTGTATGTTTTCTTTGATTTCATAAGATATAATTAGTAAATAGCCAAAAACATTATGAATGAAAAAAAATTAAAATCTCTAAGAAAAGAAATAGATCTAATAGATAAAAAATTATTAAAGGTAATAATTAAACGTTCATCTATAGTAAAAAAAATTGGTCAACTTAAGGATTTATCCAAAGGGGTAGTTGATAAGAAAAGAGAAAATGAGGTTTTAAATAGGCTTATAAAGTTTCATAAAGGTGAATATTCTAAAGGAAGTATAATTAGACTTTGGAGAGAAATATTTTATTCCTCGGCACAACTTCAATTAAAAAAACAAAATGCACTTATTCCAAAAAGAGGATTAGAATCTATTAAAGTTTATAAGGGAGGTACCGCAAAAATTGCTGGAAAAGAAAATATTATCAAACTCTCATCTAATGAGAGTCCATTTGGACCGAGTAAAAAAGCAATTGAAGCATACACTAGGACGGCGACGATGTTATCTAGATATCCTGAACTAACAGCTGATTCATTAGAATTATCAATCTCAAAAAAATTTAAAATTAACAAGGATCAAATTATTTGTGGTACTGGTTCAGATGAAGTATTGATTTTCACTGCTTTAGCATTTTGTTCACCCGGAGATGAAATTATACATGCTATCCATGGTTTTGAAATGTATCCTATTATTACAAAATATGCAGGAGCCGAATCAGTTTTAGCATCTGAAGAGGATTTTAAAATAAGTATTAAATCTATTTTAGAAAATATAAGGAGTTCTACAAAGATTATATTTATTGCTAATCCAAATAATCCAACTGGCACATATTTAAATAAAAAAGAATTGTTTTCCTTAATTAAAAAAGTACCAAAAAATATTGTTGTAGTTATTGATACAGCATATGCAGAATTTGCAGATGCACAAGACTACGACTATGGTTTTAATTTAGTTGATAATTTTGAAAATGTGCTAATTACTAGAACTTTCTCAAAAGCATATTCATTGGCTGGTATAAGACTGGGATGGGGTTATGGTAGTAAAAAATTAATCAACATACTTAAAAGGTTGCGACCACCTTTTAATATAACTCCTGGAGCAATAGCAGCAGGTATAGAGGCTCTAAAAGATAAAGAACATCTTCAAAATGTTATAGTCCATAACAAAAAGGTTAAAGGATGGTTTATAAGTGAATTAAATAATATTGGTTTAAAAGCTTATGATACTCAAACTAATTTTGTCTTTGTAATTGTTCCAGAAAAAAATAATTTAAACGCATTAAAAGTTAATGAATTTCTACTTTCAAATGGAATAGCAGTTCGATATTTGGAGAGTTATGGATTAAAAAATGCAATTAGAATAACACTCGGGACGAAGGAAGAATTAAATAAAACTCTTTCAACAATTAAAAAGTTATATAAAAAAAATGACTAAATTTTTGTTTAAAAAAACTCTTATAATTGGAGTTGGACTGATAGGATCTTCTCTATCTAGAGCTTTAAAAAGTAAGAAGATTTCAAAAAAAGTTATTGGTTATGATAGAGATATCAAAGTAAGAAAAAAGTGTGCCAAACTTAAATTTCTTGATTCCATAATTAATAACTTAGACTTATACGAAAATTATGATTTAATAGTCTTAGCAACTCCCTTAGGTTCATATAATGAAATATTAGAGAGAATTACTCCTTATATTAAGTCAAAATGTATTATTACGGATGTAGGTTCTACAAAATATAGCGTTCAGAGTGAATTTAATAGATATAAAAAAAATGAATTTATTAATTTTATTCCTGGTCATCCTGTTGCTGGATTGGAAAAGAGTGGTCCGGAATATGGTTTTGAAGATCTATTTTTGAATCGTTATTGTATTTTAACAAGTCCCAATAAAAGAAGTGCAGAATACAAATTAATTAAAAAAATGTGGGAAAAAATAGGAATGACAGTAGAAAATATGTCAGCAGAACACCATGATAGAGTATTAGCAATGACTTCTCACATTCCTCAACTAATTGCATATTCAATAGTTGCAACATCAACTGAGCTTGAAAGTAAAATTAAAAAAGAGGTTATAAAATACTCTGCTGCAGGTTTTAGAGATTTTACAAGATTAGCTGGTAGTGATCCAATTATGTGGAGAGATATTTATATGTTAAATAAAGATGCTGTTTTAGAAATGCTTGGAAGATTTTCTGAAGATTTATCTTCATTACAAAAAGCCATAAGAAATAGTGATAGTAATTTTTTAGAAAAAATGTTTTCTGAAACTAGAGAAGTAAGAAAACAAATAGAAAAATTTGGTCAAGCTGGTACTTTTGATCCAAGAGAAAAAAATAATTAAATTTTCAGTTCTGCACTTTTTTTTTCAATATTATTTTCTAATAATTCAATAAATTCATTTTTATCCAATCCCTTTTTAATTATCGGAAGAAATTCTATAATTATCTTTCCAGATTTAATCTTAAATGAATTTTTTGGCCAATAAAAACCACTGTTTAATGCAATTGGTAATACATCAAAGTTTATTTCTTTATATATACCTGCTACTCCGGATTTATAATCAGGATTCGACCCCGGAAGTTTTCTTGTTCCTTCTGGAAAAATAATCAGAGTACAACCTTTAGAAATTTTTTCTTTAGTTTCATTAATCATTCTAATTAGAGCTTTTGATCCTCCTTTTCTATTTATTGAAACCATATTTAATTTTTTTAAATACATTCCAAAAATAGGAATGAAGAAAAGCTCATACTTATGAATAAAAATAACTTTTGAAAAATAATTATATAAAAAAAGTGTTTCAAAAGCTGATTGGTGCTTTGAAGCTATAAACTTAATATTTTTCTTATTAATGTTTTTTTCACCTCTAATTTCAAAAGATAAATTACATATAGATTTCAGTAAAAAAAAAGTACCTCTTATCCATAGTTTTATCGGACTATAAAGGTACTTATATGGGAAAAATAATAGCGGCAGAAAGAATAATCCAAGAACAAAAGTCCATAAAATTAAAAAAATGTAAAATATTGTAGATTTGATCATTGTACAATTTATATAAATTATTTAATATTTATTTACATCAAATGTTATTAAATTGTCCGTCATGTAAATCACAGTATTTGGTTAATTCAGCCGATTTATTCTCTAATGGAAGAGAAGTAAAGTGTATAAAATGCAATTTTCAATGGTTTCAAAGTGCTCAAATATTCTCCGGTTTCGAAAAAGAGGCTCCAGATTTAATTAATGATCAAGAAAGAAATAAATTAGATTATAGCAAAAAACTTCCTTCAACCTTTGTTGAAGAAGAAAGGAATCCAAGTTTGATAAATTCTATCCTTATGATGATTGTTTTAATTTTTATTATTACTTTTTATTTCTTTTACAGCTATTATGACAATGGAATCTTAAATTTAATTAATTATTATTTTAATGAAATTTTAATAATTTTAAATAAATTTAAACTTGATCTTCTAGAAATATTTAACAATTTTTCAAAAATACTCTACAACATATTAAATTAATATTTATAATTTAGGGATTTTGTCTCTTTTAATTAATTCATTTATATCTTGTCTTTTTCTTATGAGATAATCTTTATTATCCTTAATTAATATTTCTGCTGGAAGAACTTTTGAATTATAATTTGAGGACATTGATGATCCATAAGCTCCAACGTCTTCAATAATCAAAATATCATCTATCGATTGTTTTGGTAAAACTATTTCCTTAGCAAAGGTATCCGATGTTTCACAAATAGGCCCAACTATAGAATATTTTTTTTTGCCTTTATTTTTTTTTGGAGAAAAAATATTATGCATTTCATTATACAGCGCAGGTCTAATCAAAGTATTCATACCCGCATCAACAACAATAAAATTGATCTTTCTTGAAGATTTTATCATTAATATTTTTGTTATTAACAAACCAGAGTTTGCAGTAAGAAATCTGCCAGGTTCAAATGATATTTCATAATCTACATTAGAAAAGTATTTGTTTATAAGTCTTGAAAATTTATATAGATCAAATTTCATTTTTTTGGCGTAGTCGTATCCCATGCCCCCACCAAGATCTAAGTGTTTTACAACTAATCCATTCTTTGTAAAAAATTTTTCCAATTCAATCATTTTTAAAAATAACCTTTTGTAAACACTTAATGAAAATATTTGACTTCCTATATGGCAAGAGATTCCAACAAAATTAATATTTGAAGACGACTTGATTTTATCAATTGTTTTTTTTAAATCTTTTAAATTTATCCCAAATTTATTATGATCAAGACCTGTAGATATCTTCTTATTTGTTTTTCCATCAATGTTAGGATTAATTCTAATCCCAATATTTATTTTTCTTTTCAAAAATTTTGCTAATTGGTTTATTATTTTTATTTCATCAACAGATTCAATATTTATTTGTCTTATATCTTTTTTAATTGCTAATCTTAAGTCATCTTTTGATTTCCCAACTCCTTCAAATATTATTTTATTTGGATTTACTTTTGCTTTTAAAGCTCTTTGGAGTTCTTCGCCAGAAACTACGTCTATCCCTGAACCTAATTTTGAAAACAAAGATATTATTGCTTGATTAGAGTTTGCTTTTACAGAATAATATATATTTTTTTTTAAAATATTAGTTAATTTTTTATAATTATTTTTTAATTTATTATATGAATAAACATATAGAGGTGTTTGATATTTTTTAATTAGTTTATCAATATTTATTTTTTCAATTTGTAATTTATTTTTCATATTTTATTAACATTCTTTTTCTGACGGATTACACTCTTCTTCTAATGCAGGTGGATATTTAAATTTAGCTTTATCTTCAACCCCATCTGGTAACCAGAGTGGCCCTGTAGTTCCACAGCCAATAAAAGTAAATAATAATAGAAATATTAGAAAATATCGTCTCATTTTGCATTAATATTAGATATTTTTAATAAATTCTAGTTTTATATTATAATAAGTATTCTTAGGAATATTGTATTTTTTCTAAGTATCTTATATAGATATATTGCTTTGTCTGATGTTGTAATTGCAAAATATGTTAGATCACCTTTTACTCCTGCTAAAAAGGGATCTCTAAAAGATATTAGAGCTGATAATTTAGCTGCTCAAACTATAAAAGGGTTATTAGAAAATATGTCCTTAAACCCTAGAGACATCGAAGATGTTATAATTGGTTGCGCAAATGGAGAGGGTGAGCAAGGATTAAATGTTGCAAGGGTTATAAGTTTTTTAGCAGGAATCCCGATATCTGCTGGTGCAACAACTGTCAATAGACTATGTGCTTCCTCAATGACTGCTATTCACAACGCTGCTGGTTCAATATCATTAAACGCAGGAGAATTATTTATATGCGGTGGAGTAGAAAGTATGTCACACGTGCCTATGATAGGTTATAATTTTTCACCAAACCCAAAACTTCAAGACGATTACCCTGAGGCTTATTGTACTTGGGGTCAAACTGCAGAAAACGTTGCAAAAAAATATCAAATTACAAAAAAAGAACAAAATGAATTTGCATTTAATAGTCATATGAAAACAGTAGATGCACAAAAGAAAAAAAATTTTGATAATGAGTTAATAAAAATAAATGTTAATGATAATTTTATATCAGCGGATGAATGTGTCAGACCTGATACAACTCTAGAAACTCTTAATCAATTAAAACCAGCATTTATAGAAAATGGATCTGTTACTGCTGGCAATTCTTCCCCTATAACAGATGGAGCAACTGCACTTTTAGTTTGTAGCCTTGAATATGCTAAAAAAAATAACATAGAAATTCTTGCTAAAATTAGATCAATTGCAGTTCATGGATGTGAACCTGATTATATGGGTCTTGGTCCAATTGGAGCAACTAATAAAGCATTAAAACGATCTTCTTTAACAATGAAAGATATAGGCTTAGTAGAACTTAATGAAGCTTTTGCCTCTCAGTCGATTGCTTGCGTGCGAGAGTTAGAAATTGATGAGGATAAGTTAAATATAGATGGAGGAGCAATTGCAATAGGGCATCCTCTTGGAGCCACAGGCGCAAGGATTACTGGAAAAGCAGCAAGTTTATTAAAGAGAGAAGGTGTGGAATTTGCTCTTGCCACTCAATGTATAGGATCAGGACAAGGACTCTCAACTATTCTTCAAGCAGTTTAGGATGAATATTAACAAAGTATTGGTAATTGGATCAGGAACAATGGGATGTGGTATTGCAGCACAGGTAGCTAATGCTGGTATTAGAGTTACTATGCTAGATTTACCATCCAAAGAGGGAGCTAGAAATCAAATAGTTGAAAAAGCTAAAGAAAGAATTTTGAATTCACGTCCACCACTTTTACTTGAAAAAAATAAAATTGATTTGATATCAGCTGGAAATATCGAAGATGACTTTGCCAAAGTTCGTGAAGCTGATTGGATTGTAGAAGCAGTTGTTGAACGAATTGATATTAAACATAATATTTATAAAAAAATAGAGGAAGAAAGAAAAGAAGATTCTATAGTTTCATCCAATACCTCTACTATACCTCTAAAAATTTTATCACAAAAAATGAATGATAATATGAAAAAAAATTTTTGTATTACTCATTTTTTTAATCCTGTTCGTTATATGGGGTTATTAGAAATAGTAACACAATCCATTAATGATGAAGAAAATATCAATACATTAAAGTCTTTTTGTGATCAAAAACTTGGTAAAGGTGTAATAATTTGTAAAGACACACCAGGTTTTTTAGGTAACCGTGTTGGAGTTTATGCAATGCAAGTGGCAATGACAGAAGCTTTTAAAATGGAATTAAGTATAGAAGAAGCAGATTCTATTTTTGGAAGACCGATGGGAATTCCTAAAACTGGAATTTTTGGTTTGTATGATTTGATTGGAATAGATCTTATGGCAGATGTTTTAAAGAGCTTCTTAAAAGAGTTGCCAAAAAAAGATCCTTTTCATGAGGTTGCAAAAGAAAATTCATTTATAACAAAAATGATTGAAGATGGCTATACAGGTAGAAAAGGAAAAGGCGGATTTTATCGTATGCGAAAAGAAGGAGGACAAAAAAATTTAGAAGCTATTGATTTGAAAAATGGAAACTATTCAAAAGCAAAAAAAATTGATCTAGGAATAGGTGATCAAATAAATATAGAAAAATTAATTAATTTAAATGGAAAATATGGAGATTATGCTAAAACGGTAATCAAAAAAATTACAGAATATGCATCTTCTTTAATACCGAATGTAACAAATGATAAAAACAATATAGATGAAGCAATGAGGTTAGGCTTTAATTGGTCAATCGGTCCTTTTGAAATGTATAATAAAATAAATAATATTCAAAAAACTGATGAAATAAAACAAAAATATCTTGATAGCAAGCTTAACACCTTAAGAAGAATGAAAAATAAAAATTATCTTAGAAAAGAAAATGCGTCTTCAAATTGTTATTATTATGAAAATAAGGACTATAATATAGTGGAATTTACCACTAAAGCAAATGCTCTCGACTCAGATTCAATGGAAATGTTAAAATCAGCTTGTGATAAAAATTTGATTATAAACAATGAATCTCTTCAGTTTTCAGCTGGTGTTAATTTAAATTATGTAATGGAATATGCAAAAAACAAAGAATGGAATAAAATAGAAAAATTCATTATAGATTTTCAAAAAACATGCAAAAAATTAAAGTATTCTGAATTTCCAGTTATTTCTGCACCTTCTGGGCTAGCAATAGGAGGCGGCTTTGAAGTGCTATGTCAAAGCAATTATGTTGTTTCTCATACCAATGTTGTACTTGGTTTAGTTGAAACTCTTGTTGGTTTAATACCAGCTGGAGGAGGTTGTAAAGAAATGTTATGGCGTTGGTCTCAATCTGAAGACGCAATGAACGATTATGATTTAGCACCTTTAAAAGTATTTGATTTAATTGGATATGCCAAAACTGCTAGCTCTCCAAATGAAGCATTACCTAATAAATTTTTATTAGAAAAAGATAGAGTTGTAATAAATAGAGATAGATTATTGCATGAATCAGAGAAATTATTAGAAGAAGTTTATCAAAACTATAAAATTCCTAAAAAACCAATATTCAAATTATCAGGTGCAGCCGTTAGAAATAAAATGTATGAAATATTAGAAAATTTATACAAAGATAAAAAAATTTTAGATCACGGACTTGAAGTTGGAAAGCAATTAGCTTTTGTGTTAAGTGGAGGAAATACGAGTATGAATAAAGAATTAAAAGAAGATGACATATATGCTTTAGAATTAGAGGCATTTATGAATCTTATTCAAATGCCTAAAACCCAAGAACGCATAAAACATACTTTAGAAACTGGAAAACCTTTGGTGAATTAGATGACAGCATATAAGGCCCCAACTGACGATATGATTTTTTTGTTTAATGAGTTATTAGATAATGAAAACTTTAAAGAAATTGACGAGTACAAAGAAGTTAATACAGAACTAGCTCAATCAATCATTTTAGAAGCAGCAAAAATGACAGAAAATTCAATTTTCCCACTAGCAAAATCAGGAGATGATTATGGTTGTAAATTGGAAAATGGTGAAGTCAAAACTCCTCCTAAATACAAAGAAACTTATGAAAAATTTATTGCTGATGGCTGGACATCATTAGCATGTGATCCAAAGTATGGAGGACAAGGTCTTCCAAAATCATTAAGTATTTTTTTTGATGAAATGATGTCTTCAGCAAGTTTATCTTTTAAATTATATAGCGAACTTAGTCATGGAGCTTATAACTGTATTTATCATCATGCAAGTGAGGACTTAAAAAATAAATTTTTGCCAAAATTAGTTGAAGGAAAATGGAGTGGAACAATGTGTCTGACTGAATCACATTGTGGAACTGATTTGGGAATATTAAAAACAAAAGCAGTTTTTCAAGATAAAGATAGTTATAAAATAACCGGACAAAAAATATTTATTACATCCGGAGATCACGATCTGACAGAAAATATTATTCATTTAGTATTAGCTCGCTTGCCTGACTCACCTGAAGGTACAAAAGGTATAAGTTTATTTTTAGTACCTAAATTTATTGTAAATGAAGATGGTTCAATAGGAAATCGAAATGGAGTTTCTACAGGGTCTATTGAACAAAAAATGGGTATTAAGGGTTCTGCTACTTGTGTACTTAATTTTGATGATGCTATTGGATATCTTATTGGAGAGAAGAATAAGGGTTTAAACTCAATGTTTACAATGATGAATCTAGAAAGAATAGTTGTTGGAATACAAGGAATTGGACTGTCTGAAACGGCATATCAGAATGCGTTAGTATATGCGTTAGATAGGAAACAAGGACGAAAAGATCGTCGCCAACCAACAAAAGATGATCTGGCTGATCCTATCATTGTCCATGCTGATGTAAGAAAGAATATTCTATTTATGAAATCATTGATTGAGGGTGAACGGGCTTTGGCATTTTGGCTTTCACAAAATGCTGATGTGATGCTGAAACATAATGATCCAACAGTTAGAGAAAATGCTTCAGATATAGTTGCTTTGATGACACCAGTAATCAAATCTTTCTTTACGGATATAGGAGTAGAAATTACAAATAATGCAATGGAAGTCTATGGTGGTCATGGATATATTAAAGAGCACGGTATGGAACAGTTAGTAAGAGATATTCATATAGCACCTATTTATGAAGGCACAAATGCTGTTCAGGCTATTGATTTAGTTTTAAGAAAATTAACAATGAAAGATGGAAAGGTTATTAATTCTTATCTCACCCATATAGATAAAGAAATTAATAAACTTAGCTCTGAAGATAATCTTAAAGGATTTTGTTCTTCATTAAATAAATACAATAGCATTTTAAAAGATCTAACTTCTTGGATTCAAAATAATGTGAAAACTAATCAAGATGAGGTAAATAGCGCAGCAACTGAATACTTGAATATCTTTGCACTTGTATCAATTGGACTGATGTGGTTAAAAATGGCAGATGTGGCTTACAGAAAAATTGAAGAAAACAAAGATTTTTATAAGTCTAAAATTGATTGTGCTAGTATATTTTTTACTAGAATATTAACAAGAATTGATGCTTATAGTAATGTGAAATCAGGTAGTGATATTATTATGAATTATAATTTTAAAAATTAATGAACAATTTCGATAAAGATTTAGATAAAAACTCTGCAAACTTTGTTCCTTTGTCTCCATTAAGTTTTATTTCAAGAGTAAAGGATATTTATCCAAATTACGAATCGTTAGTTTACGGTAAGAGAAGTTATAATTGGCTCCAAACATATAATCGGTGTACTAAGTTTGCAAGTGCTTTAACAAAAAAAGGTATTACTAAAGGTAGCACAGTTTCTATTATTGCTGCTAACACACCAGAATTATTTGAGGCACATTATTCTATTCCAATGACAGGTGGTGTGATTAATACTATTAATACGAGACTTGACGCAGAAACTATAGCTTATATTTTAGATCATAGCGATGCAAAATTGTTGATTGCAGATACACAATTTTCACCCACTATAAAGAAAGCACTGGATATATGTGGTAAAAAAATACCAATAATTGACATTCATGATGATCAGGCAATATTTAAAGAAGGTGAGGGGAAAAAAATCGGCGATTGTACCTATGAAGAATTTCTTGAAACAGGTGATGATAATTTTAATTGGTCATTACCAGATGACGAATGGCAAGCAATTTCATTAAGTTATACTTCAGGAACTACAGGAAAACCAAAAGGTGTGGTTTATCATCATCGAGGTTCTTACTTAATGTCGACAGGAAGCGTAACAGCTTGGAATATGCCAAACAAATTAACCTTCCTTTACACTGTCCCTATGTTTCATTGCAATGGGTGGGGCTACCCTTGGACAGCTGCATTGATACATGCCAAAATTGTATGTTGTCGATATATTGTTGCAAAGGACATTTATAATTTAATAGATAAACATAAAGTTACACATTTTGGAGGAGCACCTATAGTTTTAAATTTAATAGCAAATGCAGATGAAAAGGATAAAAAAGAAATTAAACACAAAGTGTATGTCCTAACGGCTGGAGCGCCTCCAACAAGCTCTATACTAGAAAAAATGGATGATCTTGGTTTCGAGGTAATGCATGTTTATGGTTTGACCGAAACATATGGTCATATTCTTCAATGTGCATGGAACGAGGATTGGAATAAACTTTCGAATGCTGAAAAAGCTGACATTAATGCAAGACAAGGAGTTCGTTATCCCAATACTGAGGATGTATGCGTTGCAGATCCCGAAACTTATGAAACTGTCCCAATGGATGGAAAAACAATGGGTGAAATTCTTATTAGAGGCAATGTTGTAATGAAAGGGTATTATAAAAATAAAGAAGCAACAGAAACATCTATGAAACAAGGTTGGTTCCATTCTGGAGATTTAGCGGTTGTTTATCCTGACGGATATATTCAAATTAAAGATCGTTCAAAAGATATAATAATATCTGGAGGCGAAAATATCTCATCTGTAGAGGTAGAAAGCGCAGTGGCAAAACACCCCGCAGTATCTTTAGTTGCTGTTGTTGCTAAGCCAGATGAAAAATGGGGAGAAACACCGTGTGCTTTTGTTGAATTAGCACCAGGAAAAAATGCCACCGAAGAGGATATTATTCAGTTTTGTAAAGAAAATATGGCTGGATTTAAGAGGCCAAAATATGTTATCTTTGGTGAATTACCAAAAACATCTACGGGAAAAATACAAAAATTTGAACTAAGAAAAAAAGCTAAGGAGATATAAATGGACCCTAAAACTTATAAATTTGATACACTAAGTTTGCACGCAGGATATATGCCTGAAAAAAATGCTGGCTCTAGACAAGTGCCTATCTACCAAACGACGTCTTATTTATTTGATGATGTTGATCATGCAGCAGCCTTATTTAATTTAGAACAAGGTGGACATATTTACAGTAGGATTTCCAATCCAACAGTTCAGGTTTTAGAAGAACGCGTATCAGCTTTAGAAGGTGGAACAGCCGCTTTGGCAACCGCTTCTGGTATGAGTGCAATTTTTATTGCTATTATGACATTATGCAAAGCAGGCGATCATATTGTTGCTTCATCACAACTATATGGAGGTACTTTTAATTTGTTTCGTTTAACTCTTCCTAAGTTTGGAATTAAAACAACTTTTGTAAAACCAAGAGATACAGAAGGTTTTAAAAAAGCTATTCAAAAAAATACTAAATGTATTTTTGGTGAATTAGTAGGAAATCCTGGAAATGAATTAATGAATATGCCAGAAGTAGCAAGCATTGCTCATGAAGCTGGAATACCTCTAGTCATTGATAGTACTTATCAAACACCTTATCTTTGCAAGCCATTAGAACATGGTGCAGATATTGTTATTCATTCTTTGACTAAATGGATGTGTGGACATGGATCTTCAATGGCAGGAATTTTAGTAGAAGGTGGAAAATTTGATTGGATGCAAAATGATAAATTTCCAGATATGACGGAACCATATGAAGGTTACCATGGGTTATCATTTGCAGAAGAATTTGGTCCGGTAGCATTTACTATGAAAGCAAGGGCAGAAGGTATGCGAGATATGGGCCCATGCTTAAGTCCACAAAATGCCTGGAATGTTTTACAAGGCATTGAAACACTTTCTGTAAGGATGGAAAAACATTGCTCAAATGCATTAAAGATGGTTGAATATCTTAGCAATCATGAAAGTGTTGCTTGGGTTTCTCATGCAAGCTTACCTGAAAATCCAGATTTTGAGTTGGCTAAAAAAATCCTTCCAAAAGGAGTTGGTTCTATGATAGCTTTTGGAGTTAAGGGTGGAAAAGAAGCTGGCGCAGCATTTATAGATAATGTTAAGTTGTCATCTCATCTTGCTAATGTAGGGGATTCAAGAACATTGGTTATACATCCTGCTTCAGGAACTCATTCTCAAATGGATGAAGCTTCATTAAAATTGGCTGGAATGTCTCAGGATATGATCAGACTTTCAGTAGGTCTTGAAGATTTTGATGATATTGTAAATGATTTTGAAAGTGGTTTTAGAGCAGCAAAAAAACCAAGATTAGTTGCAAATAAGTGAAGTTTAAAGTTAATAATAAAGAAGTTTTTGCTTCAACGGGAGGAAGGCCATTTGATAAAAATAAACCCCTAATTATTTTTGTTCATGGAAGTGGTTTAAGTCATATTACATGGGTTTTACAAACTCGGTATTTTGCTTTTCATGGTTATAGTGTTTTAGCTATTGATTTACCAGGTCATGGCTATTCAGAAGGGCCATCTCTAAAATCAATTGAAGAGCAAGCAAAGTGGATATCAGACGTCATTGATTCTGTAGGTATGACGGAAGCCTCTTTAGTTGGACATTCTCAAGGTTGTTTAATAACAATGGAATGTGCATCACAGTTTCCTAATAAAATTAAATCATTGGCTTTGATGGGAGGGGCAGGAGCCATTCCTATGAATCCAGAACTCTTAGAATTAGCTGAAAAAGGTGATCCAAAAGCAGTAGATCTAATGATGGATTGGGCTCACGGTCCCTCCGGACACTTCGGAGGCCATCCAGTTCCAGGTTTGCACCATATGAATTTAGGTGGATCTATTGTTATAAATGGATCAGTGAAGGACAGTTTAGGGGTAGATTTTAGAGCATGTGATAATTACAAAAATGGATTTGATGCTGCTAAAAAAGTTAAATGTCCAACAATTAATATACTAGGAGCAGAAGACAGGATGTGCCCAGTTAAAGAAGGAAAAAAATTAGCTGATGCTATTGAAGGTTCTGAAGTAGAGATTATAGAAAATTGTGGGCATATGATTTTACTTGAAGAAGCTGATAAGGCACTTGCTTTATTGAAAAAGTTTATAAGAAAAAATCATCCTATAGATTAAATTAATAATTACTGAGTTTCTTTATTATTATCTTCGGTATTATCTGGTCTAGTAAGTTTATCAAGTTCTTCTAACTTTTGAGCTTCTTTTTCTTCACGTTTTTGTCTCTTTTTTTCTAAACGCATTTTTCTTTTGAGCTCTTTTTGCATTGCTCTATCACCAGCTTTTGATTTGTGATTGTAGTGAATACCCATAATTTATCCTTGAATAAAATCTATTTTACAAAATTTTCTTGTTAAATTCCATAATATAATTAATTATATATAAATGCTCACAAAACAAAGCCTAAATGGTCCTTTTCTTGGATCGAAAAACTCAAATTCAATAAAAAATATTATTGTAATGCTTCATGGTTATGGCTCAAATGGTGATGATTTAATTCAAATAGCTAATAAATGGAGTCAAAAGTTTGAAGACTTTATTTTTTTTGCTCCTAATGCACCTTTTATAAATAATAATTTAAGATCAGGATATATGTGGTTTGATGTTTATCCTGGAGGTATTGCTCTAGATAAAGCATCAGATGATATGAAAAAAAATGCTTATGATGATTACGAAAAGAGCAGTGAATTGATAAAAGAATATATCTATTATTTATCAAAAAAATACAATGTAGATCTCAATAAAATTTTTTTGTTAGGTTTTTCCCAAGGTTCGATGATGAGTATTGAGGTTGGTACTCAATTGAAAAATAATTTAGCAGGTATTATTTCTTTATCAGGAAGAGTTTATACTGAAATTTTTTCAAAAGAAAATCGAATAAAATCAAAATTACTAATAATTCATGGAGATAGAGATGAAATTATCAAACCATTTCGTTTTATTGAAACTTGTGAAATTTTAGAAGAAATTGGATTTGAAGTTGAAAAATACCTAATTAATAATTTAGGCCATTCAATTAATGAAGATGTTATTGATTTTTGTGAAAAATTTATTTTAAATAACAAATAATATTGATCAAATTGTAGCGTAACTATAATAATAATTTACATAAGATATACTTTGTAATACAATTAAACGATGAATAACAATGGAAATCTTGCGCTAGTTTTAAATGCTGATTTTCGACCTCTTAGTTATTTTCCTTTATCATTATGGTGTTGGCAAGACTCAGTAAAAGCTGTTTTCTTAGATAGGGTAAATATTATATCTGAATATGAATCGGAAGTTCATTCCCCATCTATAACTATGAAGATACCAAGTGTCATTTCTTTAAAAGAATATGTTGTTCCTCAAAGATATCCTGCATTTACAAGATTTAATGTTTTTTTGAGGGATTACTTCACATGCCAATATTGTTATGAACGTTATGCTGTTAAATCTTTGACTTTTGATCATATAATTCCAAAGAGTCAAGGAGGTAAAACTACTTGGGAAAATGTAGTTTCAGCTTGTACAAAATGTAATTTTAAAAAAGGAAATCGTTTATTAGAAAAAACTGACATGTATTTATTAAAGAAACCAAGCCAACCCACCTCACAAGAACTTCATAAAAATGGAAAAAGTTTTCCAACTAATTATTTACACAAAAGTTGGCGTGATTATTTATACTGGGATACTGAATTAGAAACTTAGATTTTTTTTGAAATAGCAATTGCAGTTTTACAACCTGTTTTAATTATTTTTGATAGTAAACTATAACCAAATGCTTTTTCTGCATCATTTTCTAACCCTATATCGTGATGTTCCAATTCATCATCTCTAAAATTTAAAATAATTTTCTTTAATTCAGGCTCTTTATCTTTTAATTGTTTTGCCTGTATTTCATAATGTTTTCCAATAACTTCTTCTACTGCAACTGTGCAAGCCATAGCAGCTTTTTTACCCATTATTGCAGTTGTTACACCGAGAGTATATCCTAAAATATTCCACAAAGGCATCATGGCAGTAGGTCTAACTTTTTTTTCAACAATTAAACGATTGAATGTGTCTATATGTTCTTGTTCTTGATCAGCCATATGTTTTATTTTCTTTCCAATATTAGATTCTTTTCCAAAAACCGCTAGTTGTCCAGCATATATTTTAGTTGCCCCTAACTCACCAGCTTGATCTACCCTTATAATTTCATCTAATAATTTTTTATCAGCAGGAATTTGTTTTTTGGTTCTTATATTTTTTTTCTTTTTTTTATTTTTTACCATTTGCTCTAACTAAAAATATAGTATTAATTACAAATAATGCAAGCTGCATTATAAAATTTATAAATACAAAAGAAATTCCGAAAATACTCCAGTTCACTTGATTACAACTCACTACAGGATTTTCAATAATTAATTTTTTTAAATCTTTTTGATCGGAAACATTTTGCATATCTATTGAACATCCTGAAGGTCCGGGAATTATTTTGTTTTCTATTCCTAAATGCCAGAGAGATATGATGATCCCAACTAATAAAACCATACCTACAAGTAGAAAATAATACTTTTTATTTTTATTTAAAAAAATGTAAAATATAGATACTATTATCAAAATGTAATAAATGTATCTCTGATATAAACACATTTTACAAGGCAAGATTCCATAAATAAATTCTGCAATATATGCTATTGTGATAGACGCGATAGAGAATATTAATATAAATAAAATCCAATTTTTTTTCAGTGATCTCATATGAATTTTATTAAAGCATAACTTAAAACTAAGAAGAAGAAAAAAGTAAATGTATATTTTCCAAAATGATTTTCTATAATTTGTTTAACTTGCGGGCCAAAATACCAAAGTAAACTAGCTACTGCCGTAAACCTAATACCCCTTGAAATTATTGACATCAAGATAAATAAAGGGAAGTTAAGCATAAAGACTCCACTAGCTATTGTAATTAATTTATATGGAAAGGGTGTAAAACCACCAAGCAAAATAAGCCAAACACCATATTTAATATAATAATCTTTAAATATATTAAATTTATTATCCAAATTATATGATTCTATTATAAAAAGGCCAACAGATTCATATAGTACAGCACCTATAATATAACCCAAAATTGCACCCAAAACTGATCCAATGGTACATATTGATATATATGAAATTACTTTTTCTCTTTTAGCGAGAACCATTGGTATTAAAATAATATCTGGTGGTACTGGAAATACAGAACTTTCAATAAATGATATAAAACCAAGGAACCAACTAGCTTTTTTATGCCCTGCTTTTTCTAAAGTCCATTTATATAAGCTATTTTTTTTCATTTATTTGGTAGGCGTGAGAGGATTTGAACCTCCACCGACTTGCGCCGAGTAGATTTTGAGTCTACCGTGTCTACCATTCCACCACACGCCCTT